>UMLL01076654.1_pt1 | contig 10577 bp, 4 predicted proteins | sample 1966591 | NCBI WGS metagenome assembly UMLL01 (sample SAMEA4836200, study PRJEB28245) | human gut metagenome | biome: gut microbiome; material: fecal sample | place: Denmark | collected 2008 | reverse complement strand
GCGACTGCCTCCCCTCCCTCTCGCTCTCATAACTGCTCTTGCAATGCTCCCTCTGCCAAAAGAACAGCCCGTCCACCACGCGCCGGGGCCAGTCCCGCACGCCGTCCCGACTCCATCGCCAACACCGGGAAGAAAGCGTTTCGTCCGGCCAGCCGCCGATGAGCGTATTGATGAGCTGGTCGACGGCGATCAACGTTCGCTTTCCGTAGGTCATGCAACTTCCACCTCCTCAAGCGTGGTCGCGGCCTCCACCGCCGCCTTACGTTCCCCGCCGCGCTGCATCGTCCCGTTCTTGTGCTTTATGGCCCCGTCCGTGTAGAGCGCAAGGAAGCCAGGCGCATCGAACGTCAGGCGCACCAGCCCGCCATCCGGCGTATAGGCGTTCCACGTCACGGAATCCGGCAGCCCGGGAGTGCCCTGCAATTTCAGGATGCACACATTCGCCGTGTCCGCGAAATTCTGCTGGTCATCCCGATCATAGTTGAAGTGGTAGGTCGTACCGCCCACCGCGTACTCGAATCCGGCGAGAATGGCGGCGGAGGTTTCGGCGTCGATCTCTGCAAGAAAAGCCGCCTTTACCCTTGCCAGACGCTCCTCCGGCGATGGGTACGCTGGCTCAGGATCGGGAACGACAGTCACCCCAAGCGCGGCGAAATCGTCAGCCGAAGGGGAAGGCGGGAAGGAAACCGCAGGGAAAACCCGACGCAGCTCAAAGAACGAGTATTCATGTCCAGCATAATTGTATCTTGGCATGGTTGCTCCTTTAGGCTGTGAAAATAATGTTGGATGCAGAAAAGCCGGTCGTCGCTGGCAATGTCACTGCTGCAATATCTGACGCTCCGACAAATACGGAGGTCAGGCCAACGCTGTCAGTGGCAAAACGGATGGTACTGGACAGGCTGGCATCAAAACGCAGCTTGTCCGCCGTCACGTCAAACAGGGTAATCGTATCACCTGCCCCTAGCGTTGCCGAGGCATAGCTGACAATACTGGCAGCGACCTGCGTCGTTCCGTCAGCCGCCGGTACGCGAAGCGTAACGGTGTTGCCGTGCGCCGTAGCCAGAGCGATAACCGCAGCTCCGATGTTGTCCGTCAGGGTAACATCTCCAGCAAACCCGGAAAAATCGAGAAGGCTGTTGGATGCAAGAGTGCCGTTGAGCACAATGGACGCGGAATCATCCGCATCAAGATCGGTTAGCGTAAGCGAAGACAGATTGGTGACATTCAGGTCGTTCACGCTGATGCTGTTGCTAACGGCGTTGTCCGTAACGGTGATGTGCAGGTTTTCCGTATTGGACAAGGTCAGCTTGCCGAACGCCATGTCCACGGCGTTATCCGTTGCAAAGTTGACATTTAGGCTCTTAGCTCCGCGTATAGTGAAAGCTAAAGGAGAGGCACCTACACCGCCGTTGAAATTAACTGTAGCGTTTTCATGTAATCCAGTAATAACAGCAGATTTTGCCGTTCCTGAAATGATCGCCATGTCACCAGAAGGATTAATCGAATTTCCTGCTTTTGCTCCAAAAGTCAGAGTATCGATAACGTTTTTCGTGCCTAGATTAAAAGTTAGGGTAGTTCCGTATGACGGTTTATTAAAAACCATTCCGTATGGAAAAGATACCTCTACAAAGTTTCTGAAGTTATAGCTGTCCAAGCTCTGAGAGCCTCTTATACTAAATATAGCATTATAGTATTCAGTAAGCATTAAAAGGACATTGCGACCCAGCCCTGCGTCTACAGGAACATTAACTAGTCCGCCAAAAGTATTTGGGCGCACGCCCACATTACACCCACTGCTGCGTAGATAAACTGACGGAGATGACACTGGATACTGCGTAACTTCTGATGGAAATTCAATGCTAGTGTTTGCGTCGCTAAAGAATATCGAGGTTCCAGATATTACTACGTCTTTTGCACTTATGATAGTTATAGGCATACCAACACTAGCAACAGCTAACCTCGCTTCAGCGAGAGACGTAGCTCGTATAACGTCAAAGGGCACTGACGCTCCGGCGATAGTCACCGTCCCAGTAAATTTAAGTACCTGTCCATTTGTGATACCGCCACCAAAAAGCAGCAAGCTCCCGTCGGTTCCGATGGCTGGCGTTACAGGCGTACTTGTAAACCCGGTATCGGTAGCGATTGAAACGCCAGCACTCTCACACGACGTAACCGGAGACGCGAAAACCAAGCGGGCCATGCCCGCACTGATCTGCACTGACCGTGGAGAAGCCCCATCCAGTCCCGTATCCATTTGTTTTGTAAAGGCCGCAAGCAATCTCCGGATCATGCCACCACCCCCATACTGATGCCTGCAACGACGCCGAACCAATTTGCCCCGCCGTTGTCCGTCTCCAAAAGGACAATGTCGACGCCCGCAGTGCTCATGACTGGGGCAATACCGCCGGGCCATGCTATGGTTGCGGGCCACGTTATCACGGCCGAACCGCCGTTGGTAATGGTCAATATGACGACAGACATTCCTCCAGACGGGGCACCGGTAAACGTCAGAGTCGTAGGCCCGGATATGGTGAGAGAAACAGCCAAACCAGAAGCAAGGTTGATAGTTGTAGGCCCAGATACAGAGCCGAGGGCTTGAGCTTTCTCGGAAACGGGGCCAAGAGACATAATTGGGTCACTGCCGCCGTAGCCGTGGGTCGATGAGTGCGCCGTTGGTGTGCGGGCGTTGGTAAGCCTGGAATCATTTCCCTGACACACCGTTCCCGCCGCCGTTCCGAACTCCACGGAAATCGTCCTGTCCGCTTCCAAACTCCCGCCGCCGGACAATCCCGTCCCTGCGGATATCTTTCGCGTTGCCAAGGCATAGTTCCCGCCGACGATTTCTTGGGCTTCATCTCGTGCGGCTTCTGCGGCAACCTTGGCGGCTTCGGCTGATGCCGCACTTGTAGAGGCTTCTCCCGCTTTGGTGATAGCAGTTATCGCGCTGGTTTCCGCAGCGTTCTTCGACGCAAGGGCGGACGCGGCGTTGGAAGCGGCTTCCTCGGCTTTCGTCGTCGCCGTATCCGCGCTCGTTGCCGCCACCGTCTCGGAAGCCTTCGCCTCTGTTGCAGACGTCGCAGCTTCTCCTGCTTTCGTCGTTGCCGTGCTTGCGCTACCTGCCGCCGCCGTCTCACTGTCCTTCGCAGCATTCTGGGAGGCCAACGCCGCACTTGCACTATCCGCACTGGCTGTCGCTTTGGTGCTGGCTGTGTTTGCGCTCTCTGCCGCTGCATCCTGCGAGGCAAGGGCCGCCGTCTCGCTATCCTTTGCTGCCGTGGCGCTGTCAGACGCTTCCCCGGCCTTTGTGGACGCTGTAGAGGCACTGGCAGCCGCCGCCGTCTCACTTGTTTTTGCTGCGTCCTTCGAGGTAAGTGCCGTGCTTGCGCTGGCGGCGGCTTCCTCTGCTCTCGTAGTGGCAGTGCTGGCACTTGCTTCTGCCGCATTTTGGGACGCGAGGGCTGCCGTCTCGGAAGCCTTTGCAGCCGTGGCGGACGTTGCCGCTTCCCCGGCCTTCGTTGTTGCTGTAGTAGCGCTCCCAGCCGCAGCATTTTTTGATGCAAGGGCGGACGCGGCGTTGTCATCAACGGCGAGGATTTCCGTCTTATTCTGTTCAATCCAGTTCATGACCGGAACCGCGCTGTTGTACGCCGGGATGAACTTGGTGTTCAGCTCCGAAACGGCCTTCGATCCACCGTCAACGGCTTCCTTGATCAAGGTGTCGAAACGATCTTGAGGGTCTTTCCGCTGCGGGTACTCTGGAATGTCGTCAAGCGCGGGAATTGTCTGTACAGCCATACCTGCTCCCTAAATAAGACCTTGAATATCAAGTTTAAATTCCATTTCGTTCAGCCCGGCATAGACAAGCCGATGCTCTTCTTTCCATCCCCAGATCGTTAGAGCCTCGAAACCTTCGTCCCTGTTGTCCCCGACCCACAGTGCCGGGGTCGCCCGCAGATTGGTCAGGATGCGCTTCACGGCGTCAGACTGATCCGGGTGAAGATATAAAGGCAGACTCATATTGCTTGCGCTCGCCCGCCGGATGAAGGTCGTTACGCCAAACTCGTCGGTTTCCTTGCGGCTGTAGTCCGTTTCCCCCACTTCTGCCCCATATTTTGTTTCGCCCAGCACCGACGTACGCCCACAGACGACATGCCCAATCGCCGGGTCCTCAATCCCGGACAGCGTAACCTCCAGCGTCCCCAGAATCGGCATAGGCACTTCAGTGGCTACAAGATCGTGAGAAGCCACAATCGGGTAAAAACAATACTGGTACGCACTGAATGACGTGAGATCCGCGGTCATAGTGTAGTCACGCTGGAAGAACACATCGCCGCTATCATCCTTTACCAGCACACTGACAAACGCAGCGTCGACGTTGAGCAAGCCGAACGATGTGCACCGGTTGAACGGCATGACGAACCGCATGGACGTCGCTCCCGTTGCCACAGTCTGCGTGCCCACCGTGTCGTCAATGAGCGCATAACGGTTTGTCGGCCCGAGATTTCTCCATTTTGTTAACAATGGGTCGGAATACTTAGGTTGTGGCGTATTCCCCTTGTTGCTGTCGGCAAGCGAAATGTAGCGGTTATGCTCGTAGCGAACCCTGGCGTTTTTCGCGTAGGTTGTGCTGGCGTTCCACAATACCCCGTCTCCATCATCCGTTTCCGCAACCGTGCTCTCCAACACATCAAGTTTGATTGGTGTTACGACTTTCATCAGCTTGTCCTCGTCGCGGGCAACCCGTCGCTGTCCCACTTTTGCGCCATGCGATAAATCTTCCCGCTGTTCGCGGATATCGTATCTGTCTTCGTCAGTGTCTGCCGCAGGATGTTCTTCAGCTCTGAAACCTCTTCCCGGAGCTTGACGATTTCCGCCGTTGCATCCCCGTCAGTCCCCATCACGGGCATTTGCATGAGACGGTAATCAATGACAGGCTGGCGCGTCTGCCGGTAAAGCGTCTGCATCTCGTCCAGCTTGCGTGTCATGCTATTGTTGAGCACAACATACTGGTACGGGGAAAGCATGTATTCCTTGCCCGCTTCGCCGACGGAAAACATTTCGTTGAGCGGAGTCAGGCCGCCAGCCGCGAAGCCTTCGGCCTTGCCGTGGTAGTTGTACCAGTCCGCGACTGTCCATCCGTTTTCCTTGATTGCAGAAAGCACTTTGTCGGGGGTCCATCCGCCCGCTGTCTGCCCGGGCGCGAGCGTCTGCCCTGCGTTCAGTGCGTCGGCCTTTTCCTGCAACAACTTGTCTTCCCAGCTGACATATCCGCCACCGGAAGTGGTTCCGCCGTAGTTCGGGTTCGACTGTGCGGCATTTAGATTCCCGAGTGCTTTGGCAAGCTGATTCCCGACGGTCACAATCTGTGCGTTGATCGCATCGAGAGAATTGTTGTTGTAGCCCAGCGCATCGAGCATTGACTGTTGCGCCTTGAGCTGAGATTCAAGCGTGTTGTAGCTTTTCTGGGCTTCTGAAAGCTGCTTTCCCGCGACGGATTCGGCGTCTTTGAGCTTTTGTTCGACGTCCCAGAACCCTGCGGTGTATTGCTCGCCGTTCGCGGAGGTTTCCTTGAGCAGGGAAAGCAGGGTATCCCCGGATGATGCCAGTTTTGCAGCCGCTTCGGAATCACCCTGCATCGTGAGGCGGTAGAGGCGGTCGAACTCGGACTGGGCCGCATCTCTCTGCGCGAACAGACCGAGCGCGTCAGCGTCCGACGTCCACAGCTTCGCCCGGCTGTCATAGAGCGATTCCGAGAGCCTTTCCCAAGTCTCCTTGAGCGTCTTCGCGGCGTTGAGCTGTTCAGTGATGCTGCTGATTTCTGCCTGAATGGCCTGCTGCTTGAGGCTATTCAGCTGGTTTTGCAGGCTGTCCACCGCAGCCTGTGCAGCCGCCACGTTTTCAGCGGCCTGTATGTGCAGGAGCTGGGATACCTGCGCCGAGTCTTCACCGAACTTCGTGATCGTCTCTCGCAGCTCGTTTTCCTGCGAGATGGCACGAGATACCGCGTCACTCGTGCCGTTCAGTGTGGCGTAGCGCTGGGCCAAGCCCTGATCAAAGGATCGGACATACTGCGCCTGCAACGCGGCCACGGCCTGCGCGCGGATCTGCTCAAGCTCGGTCAGGTCAGCCGTGGCGTTCCCGGCAAGAAGCATGGCTTCCCGCAGGGCGTCGAACTCGGCGTTCATGGCTGCGGCCTGGCTCACGACTTCCGGCGTGGTGCTGACGTAGGCCCGGGCCTTGTCGAGCAGATCGGACTGAACCTTGGCGCGGGCCTCGTCGACCTTCGCCAGGCCGTTCCCGGTATCGCCCAAGGTTTTGAGCGCGTTTTCATACGCCGTCAGCAATTCCATCGTACTCTTTGTCTGCTTTTCCACGTCTGAGAGCGGGAAAAATGCGGCATCCAGAGAACCGACGATGCTGTCGATCGCCTTCTGTGTGTAACCGCGGACTTTGGCAAGCTGCGCTTCCGATGCGCTCATCGTCGTGAGGGCAGCGACACGACTATCAATCGACTCCTTGTAGCTCTTTGCTTGCTGCTCAATCTCGCTCAAAGGATTGAACATCTCGTCCAAAGATTTGACATACGAGTCGACGTAGGCCGTGCGGTACTCGCCGATCATCTTGTCGGCGTAGGCCGCATTGAGCCCGCTGGCTTTCACGGCCTCGCCCAGAGCATCCATCTGTGCGACAAAAGCCTTTGCCTGTTGTTCCGCTTCCGATGTCGGGGCCTTGATTTCGTCAATGGCGGTGGTGATGGATGAAATGGCGGAAATGGCGGTCTGCGCCTTCTTGAAGCCCTCTTCCGTGGAGAGGTCGAACGAGTCGAACAGCTCCCCGATCCCGGCTTCGGCAAAAGCCTTGTTCGCGCCGTAGCCCATCTGTTCAAACATGTCGTCGACGGCTTCTTGAATGCGTTCTTCGGCCATCCCCTCTTTCCAGTTCTGCAAGTTCCAGCTTGCCCCGGAATAGCCGCGTCCCGCGCTCCACGTCGCGCTTTCCAACTGGTCTTCAACGCTCTTTTTGTATTCGTCGGGCAGCATCGCCGCGAGATTGAGGATGTTCCCGGCGGTCTGGCTGGCGGCCTCACCAATGACCTGCGCATACGCCGAGGCTTCGGTTTTCCCCGCCCGGTCGTACGTCGCCTGCTCCATAAAAGCGTCAATGTAGGATTGGGCATCCGTCGTGTAGCCCTGATCCATCATGTGCCCGTAGACACTCGGATGCGTCTTGCGCTCCTGTCCGAAGAGACTCCCGAGCGCGCCGCCAGCGATTGCGCCGATGATCGTGCCCACTACGGGAACTACAGAACCGAACGTCGCCCCAGCCGCCATGCCCGTACCTGCCAGCGCCGCTGAACCGGCGGCCATTCCCCCGAGCCCCCACCCGGCGGCAGCGCCCAATCCGGCTGTGAGCCCGCTGTACTTGGATTGCGGTAGGCCGAGCTTCCCGCCAAGCATGGAATAGCCGAGCGAACCGAGTCCCGCAGCGGTAAAATACGGAGTAACGGAACTAAGAAAGGTGGATTGGGCAGCGTTTTGCGCTACGATTCCATCGGCAAGCGCATTGAATGCCGTCTCCGTGGCCATACTCGTGCCTGCGCCGAATTCGGCCAACGCGCTGCTCACTGCCGCCTGCCCCGCAAAGGAACTCGCCGCTGTCGCGCTGGAAAACGTTCCGGGGAACCATCCGGCCATCGTGTTATTGATGGTGTCCCCGATGCCGGAAAACCACGAACCCGGCATGAGGTTGCTGACGCCGGAAAGGTTGCCCATGCCGCCACCCCCGCCGGAGCCCCCCGCCGCATACGCCACGCCGCCCGTCCCGAACATCCCGGACACCACGCCCGCAATCTGAACCGTGATGGGCCGGGTGATCGCCATGTGCATCAAATCGGCAAGGAACGACGCGAACAGCGAACGGAACGACGAAAGCGAGACCTTCCCGTCTTCCAACATCTGCTGCCATGCCGACTTCCAGCCGGAATCCATGCCGGAATAGAGCGAGGAAAAGGCTTCCTCGGCCCCCTTCGCCGCGTCGGTCGCGTCGGCCCGGTACTGGAGGAACGCCCGTTGCGCGCCGTCCGCCCAATCGTGGGAGTTCATCAAATCCTTGTACTGCCGCCACGTCTGGATGAGGTTTTCCGGGATGTCCGCGTCTCGGAAGATTTCCATCTGCTCATCAAGCAGACGATTCTGCACCTCAAGGGACAAGCCAAACGCCCCGGACATTTCCTCAAGCTCCTTATAGAAGGAAAGCTTCTCCTGAAGGTGTTCGTTCTGCTCCTTACTGGCCCGCTCGGCCTTGCGGAGAGCTTTTTCATGCTCCGTCTCGGCCTTGGTCATGAGCTGCGTATACTTCGCCGGGTCCGTTTTCTTCAGATACTCGACGTTCCTCAGAAACGCCTCATACTCCTTATCAACCTTGGCGACGGCTGCGGCTGCGGGATCGGCGTAGGACAAAATATCCTGCATCCACTTGAAGTCGGCTTCCTGCTCCATCGCCTTACGCAGCTTTTCCATCTCGGCGGCGGGGAGTTTGGCGTCCTTGGCAATTTTCGCCAGTTTTTCCTCAATCTTGACCTGTTCAAGCTCCCGGCTCGACTGCGTGAGCTTGGCAATCTCTTCGTCGTAAGCGGCAAGAGCCTTGGCAGCACGATTGGCGGCGGCTTCGGCGGACTTGCTGCCGGCCTTGTCGATCTTCTGCTGGTCTTCCCTGAGCTTTTTGATGGCTACGGCAGATTTCTGGCTGTAATCATCGAACTCCTTTTGTGTGCGGATTCCATTCTTTACCGCCTGTTCAAAGACATCACGCTCCTTGAGGATCGCATCGATCTCTTCCTGAAAATTCTTCTTTTTGCCTTCGGAAGACTTATCGTAAACCTTATTCACACGCTCAATAGCTTGAGTCGTCGCCTGTGTTTCCTTTGTTATAGCCTGATTACGCCCGGCAATCAGAGCATCAAAATTCGCTTTCCACTGTTTCTGTGTTGCAAGCGCGGGATCATTTTGTAGACGCCATGCCTGCCAAACTTCACGGAGCCCCTGAAGGAACTTTTCCTTGCCTTCAAGCTGAAGCTGAACAGTGACGCCGCGCGAGGCGACTTTCTGCAACTCTTCGAGGTAGCCGCGAAAACGGACGGTCATCTCGCCTTCCGTCTCCAAACGCTTTCCGATTGCCGCAAGCTGTTCGCTGAAATTCTGAAAATGATGTGTCTGCTGCGTCTCCGCAATCAGCTTTTGAATCTCATCAAACGCCTCCCGAGTCGCCGGTGTCAATTCGTCAAGCGTGCCGAAAATGCCAGTGAAGAAACGTTCATCGGGCAATCTGCTCAACCAGTAATCAAGCGTGATAGCCTGTGACCGTATGGAGGCTTCAAGCTGCTCGGAAGCCTTTGCCGCGGCGTCCATCGGGTTGGGCATCTTCTGAACGGCGGCGATCAATCCTGCAATCTCGGATTCGATCTGTGCTGCAGCCCTCGTCGGGCCGGATACGTCAACATCAACGTTCTTGAACAGATTAGCGACGGCATTGGGGAGTTCACTCTCCTTGATCACGCCTGTAGCGGTGTCCAATGCCTTGGAGAGTCCCCGAGTAATCGATGCGAACGCATCCGAGTCGCCGACGGACACAAGGAAATCATCCCATGAAGTCTTCAACCGCCCGAGTTCGGCCTGCATGGAGTGCGAAGCGTTTTCCGCCGCCTCTTCATACTTGTTCTGTAACGCATCAAGGAAGGTGAAGAACTGGTCGAGAGTCGTTTTTCCGTCTTGGAACATCTTGTCCAGTTCCTTACCAGTGACGCCGATGGACGTTGCGAACAACCCCATTGCGCCGGGCAGGACTTCCCCGATCTGCTGGCGCATTTCTTCCGCCATCGGGCGACCTTTGGATATGACCTGAGACACCGCCAGATTCAAACGGTTCATCTGGTCGGTCGTCAGCTTGAGGGCTGTTCCGGCTGTGGCTACGGCCTGAAACGCCTTCTGAGCCTTCTCCATGCCGAGCCCGGTAGACTCGGCGGAAGCAAAAATGGTCTTTGCGGACTGTGCGGTATCAAGGAAGGAAAGGCCCAGTCTATCCGAAAGTTCCCGGATGAACGAAAGCTGTTCCTGAGCGGCCTTGGCGCTGCCCGTGATGGACTCGAATGCGGCGGTGGTGGAATCGAGCTTCAATGTGGCATCAAATGAGGCCTTCGCCGCCACCCCAAACGCCGCGCCAACGGCAAGAACGGGAACAGCCGCCGCCTTTGCGCCGGACATGAGCGTGAAAAGTGCCCCGGACGTGTCGCCCAGTTGAAAACGCAGCTTCGCCATTTCCACCGTGGATAGCCCCGCCTCATTCCTGATGCGGGTAAAAGCCTGTTCCATGTCGCGCTTTCCCGCGAACTGCGAGGCTTTGGCTGACAGCCGCTCAATTTCCTGCGTGGAGAGCTTGGTAGTTCGCTGAACGGACGCAAGAGCCTGCTGGAGAGGCGCCAGCTCGATTGTAGGGGAAATCTTGGTTGCACGGGCTTCGGATGCCAGCCGCTTCAGGCTTCCGCGCATAGACTCTGCAGCACGCTTGACGTCGTTGGCCGT
>UMLL01013202.1_pt1 | contig 10601 bp, 5 predicted proteins | sample 1966591 | NCBI WGS metagenome assembly UMLL01 (sample SAMEA4836200, study PRJEB28245) | human gut metagenome | biome: gut microbiome; material: fecal sample | place: Denmark | collected 2008 | reverse complement strand
TCGGCGCGTCGTCCGTCACAGGGACGGTCGGCTGCTGCATGGGGGTGACGGCTGCGCCGCAGTGGACGCAGATGACGGCGGCGTCGTCAATTTCTTTGCCGCAATGGGTGCAATACTTCATAAAATTCCTCTCCTCATTTTTATGATTTTATTTTTTCAACGGCAATGCCGGAGAAAACTCATTTATAGTGCCTGATGAACAGCCACAGGATGCAGATGATCTGCACCGGCACGCCGATCAGATACACAAGCCAGATGTTATACTGCAAAAATTGCAGATACACCGCCGTGAGCAGCGTCCACACAAACAGCGACACCGTGATAAACACCAGAACGCGGCTGTGAAACCGACGGTTCATGCGCAGCACCACAAGGCAGGACACGGGGATCGCCCACACAAACGCCTGCCAGAAGTTGAAGCCGCTTTTGGTGTTGAGATACACGAAAAAGACGGTCGCAATGAGCCACACGATGGCGACCGACAAAAGGCAGACGACGACGGAATACTGCATGGAGTCCTTGGTGCGCACCTGGCGCGCGTCCTGTCCGCCGCCTTTTTCCAGCAGCGTGTCCATGCGGATGCCGTAGAAGTCGCACAGCTCATACAGCACGTTGATGTCCGGCAGCGCGTCCCCCTTTTCCCAGCGGGAGACCGCCTTGTCGGAATACCCCAGCCGCTCGGCGAGCTGTGCCTGTGTGAGACCGCTGCTCTTGCGCAGCAAGGCCAGATTTTCGGCAATAATCGGATGTAGATCTTTCATACTGACAGAATACCATAAAATCCGCCGCCTTGCAAGCCCCTCGTTTGCGGTTTCTTTTTCTTGACAAATTGCACAAAATGCGGTATAGTGTAGGTGGTATCGTTTTGTCGCAGTGCCGACAAACGACCGTTTATATATATCGGAGAGAGCGCCTTTTGTGCCTGTCTCTACTGTATATAAAAAAGTTTTACGCCGTTTTGACGGCTTTGGACACAGAAGATAGATTTCTTCTTTCCGGTTTTCTCCGCATTTTGCGGATTTTCATAAGTATTTTTGAATATGTTATGAGTAAATTCCGACAGGAAGCGTCTGTCTTCTGCTGTTCGCGCATTCCCCAAAAACAGCAGGAGGTGCATGAATTTGCCGCAGATCAGTATGCTGATTGCCGTTTTGATGTGTGTCGGCGGTCTCGCCGTCGGCGCGGCGGTTGCCGCGTTTGTCGCATTCAAGGCAGGCATTGCGCATCGCAAAAAAGAAGCGGAAGCCGCCATCGGTTCTGCCGAGGCGGAAGCGGACCGCATCCGCAAGGAAGCAGCCCGCGCAGCAGAGCAAAGAAAAAAAGAAGCGCTTTTGGAAGCAAAGGACGAAATCCATCGCTATCGCAACGAGGCGGAGCGGGAGCTCAAGGATCGCCGCGTTGAGGTGCAGCGTCAGGAACGTCACGTGCAGCAAAAGGAAGAGGCGCTGGATCGCAAGGTTGAAAATTGCGAGAAAAAAGAGGAAGCTCTCACAAAGAAGCAAAAGGAGATCGACGACCGCCTGCGCGACGTCAACGATCTCAAAAAGAGCCAGTTTGAGATGTTAGAGCGCATTTCCGGTCTCACAAAGGAGCAAGCGAGAGAATATCTCCTGTCGCAGCTCACCGACGAATTGACGCACGACAAGGCGCTGAAAATTCTGGAGATCGAAAATCAGCTCAAGGAAGAAGCCGATCAAAAGGCGCGGTTCATCATTTCGCACGCCATTCAGCGTGTTGCCGCCGACCAGGTGGCGGAGTCCACCGTGTCGGTCGTGCCGCTGCCGAGCGACGAAATGAAGGGCCGCATCATCGGCAGAGAGGGGCGCAACATCCGTGCCATCGAGACGATGACGGGCGTTGACCTTATCATTGACGACACGCCGGAAGCCATCACGCTTTCGTGCTTTGACCCGGTGCGGCGGGAAATCGCCCGTCTGTCGCTGGAGCGGCTCATCACCGATGGGCGCATCCATCCGGCGCGCATCGAGGAAATGGTGGAAAAATCCCGTCGCGAGGTCGAGGCGACCATCAAGGCGGAGGGCGAACGCGCGGTGCTGGAAACGGGACTGCACGGCATCCATCCCGAGATCATGCGCCTTTTGGGCAGACTGCACTATCGCACCAGCTACGGACAGAATGTGCTTGACCATTCGATGGAAGTTGCTTTCCTGTCCGGCATGATGGCGAGCGAGCTGGGCATCGACCCGACCGTGGCGCGGCGCGCAGGTCTTTTGCATGACATCGGCAAGGCGGTGGATCACGAGGTCGAAGGTTCGCACGTCGAGATCGGCGTGGACATCGCCCGCAAGTATAAGGAAAACGAAGCGGTGGTGCATGCCATCCAGGCGCACCACGGCGACGTGGAAGCCACGACGGTGGTTGCCTGCCTGGTGCAGGCGGCGGACGCCATTTCGGCGGCGCGCCCCGGCGCACGGCGTGAGAATTTGGAGAACTACATCAAGCGTCTTGAAAAGCTCGAAGAGCTTGCCAACGAGTTTGAGGGCGTGGAGCGCTCCTTTGCCATTCAGGCGGGACGTGAGATCCGCATTCTGGTGCGTCCGGAAGCGGTCAACGACGATCAGATGGTCATTCTCGCGCGGGATATTGCCAAAAAGATCGAGGAGAACATGGATTATCCCGGTCAGATCAAGGTCAATCTCATCCGCGAAAACCGCGCTGTGGATTACGCAAAATAAAGCACGAGAAAGCGACGCCCACAGAGGGCGTCGCTTTTTTCATGTGTACGGACGACAGTAAGAAAAAAAGGGGGGGACAGGTATGACGGAAAAGAGCATCACGGCGCTTGCCGGCGTCGGCAGCCGCAGGGCGGAGCAATATGCAAGGCTTGGCGTTATGACCGTGGGTGAGCTTTTGCGGCTGTACCCCCGCACCTATGAGGACTGGTCAAAGCAGGTGACCGTGCCGACGGCGCCGGCGGGCGTGCCCTGCTGCGTGCGGGCAAAGATCGTCGGCGACCTGCAAAAGCGCCCGATGCAAAAGGGCGGCATGATGTACAGCGTTGCGGCAAGCGACGGGGTGTGCCTGTTCACTGTCACGCTGTTCAACGCGGGCTATACGGCGGCGCGCCTGCGCGCGGGGGAGACGTTTTTGTTCTTCGGCGCGATGACCCGCACGCGCAGCGGGTTTCAGATGTTCGCGCCGCAGATAAAGTCCCCCGCCGAGGGCGGGTATATCCGCCCCATTTATCCGCAGACGGCGGGACTGTCCAGCCACATCACCGAGCGGCACATGAAGGCGGCGCTGGCGGAATATGACAAAACGCCGCAGACCGAGCTGGTTTCCGAGGAGGAGCGGGCGCGGCTTGGGCTGTGCACCGCGCGCTTTGCGCTGCACAACATCCATTTCCCCGAGAGCGGGGAAGCACTCAAAAAGGCAAGAGAACGGCTCATTTTCGACGAGCTGTATCTGTTCGAGTTGGGACTGCTCGGCAGGCGCGCGCAGCTGCGCGCCGTCGGCGGCAGGGTGCTGACGGCGGACGCGTCCGCCGCCTTTGAGGGCATGCTGCCGTTTGCGCTCACGGGCGCGCAAAAGCGTGCGATCGCGGACGGCGTGCGGGATATGCAAAGCGGCAAGCCGATGTCCCGCCTTATCCAGGGCGATGTCGGCAGCGGCAAGACCGCCGTTGCGGCGTCGCTGATGCTGTCGGCGGTGCAAAGCGGGTGGCAGTGTGCGTTCATGGCGCCGACGGCGCTTTTGGCACAGCAGCACGCGCAGACGCTGCGGCATATGCTCGGCGACAGCGCGCGGGTGGTGCTTTTGATCGGCGGACTGCCCGCTGCCGAGAAGCGCGCGGCACTTGCCGCGATCGCGGACGGCAGCGCCGACATCGTCGTGGGCACGCACGCGCTTTTGTCGGACACGGTGCGGTTTTCCGATCTCGGGCTTGTCATCACCGACGAGCAGCACCGTTTCGGCGTGCAGCAGCGGACGACGCTTGCGGAAAAGGGCGTCCATCCGCATCTGCTCATCATGTCCGCCACCCCCATCCCGCGCACGCTGGCGATGTTTTTGTTCGGCGACATGGATGTGTCGGTTCTGAACGAGCGCCCTGCGGGGCGGCAGCCCGTCAAGACCTTTGCGGTCGGCACGGCGCTGCGCGAGCGGGTGTATGCCTATATCCGCAAAAAGGTCGCGGCAGGACAGCAGGCGTATGTCGTGTGCCCGCTGGTGGAAAAAAGCGAGGAAAGCGACGCCGTCGACGCGGTGTCGTATTATAAAATGCTCAAAAGCGGCGCGCTGCGGGACATTCCCGTCGCGCTGCTGCACGGGCAGATGTCCGCAAAGGAAAAGGAAGCGGCGATGGCGGCGTTTGCGGCGGGCGACGTGAAGGTGCTGGTGGCGACGGTGGTGATCGAGGTCGGTGTCGATGTGCCGAACGCGACGCTCATGGTGATCGAGGATGCCGACCGCTTCGGCCTGTCGCAGCTGCACCAGCTGCGCGGGCGCGTCGGACGCGGCAAGGCGGCGTCCGACTGTGTGCTCATTTCCGACGCCGAAAACGAGGAAGCGAAAAGACGGCTTGCGACCATGTGCAGCACCGCCGACGGGTTCAAAATTGCCGAAGAGGATTTCGAAATGCGCGGCCCCGGCGACTTTTTCGGCGACCGCCAGCACGGGGCTCTCCCGCAGATGCGCATAGCAAGGCTCTCGCGGGACATGGAGACGCTGCAAAGAGCGCGCGCGGCGGCGGAGCGGGTGCTCGAAAACGATCCGCATTTGCAGAAAGCGGAAAACGCCGCCCTGCGCGCGGCGGTGGAAGCGCTTTTTGAAAACGGCGGGGACATGCTGTCCGATTGAACGGAGGAAACGATGGAGAGAAAGAAAACGGTGATCGTCGGCGGCGGCGCGGCGGGACTCGTGGCGGCGGTGCTGCTCGGCAGAGAACTGCACGGGGACGTGCTGCTTTTGGAGCGCCTGCCGCGCGTGGGCAAAAAGCTGCTCGCCACCGGCAACGGCACCTGTAATATCACGAACATCCATGCCGCAAAAGCGCGCTATCACGGCGACAGCGCGCTGGCGGCGGCAGTTCTCGAGAAATTTTCGCCCGCCGATGCGCTGCGGTTTTATGAAAGCATCGGCGTTGTCTGCGAGACGCGTCCCGACGGCAAGTGCTATCCGCTTTGCGAGCAGGCGGCGGCAGTGCTCGACTGCCTGCGGATGGCGGCGGCAGAGTGCGGGGCGGAGATGCGCTGTGAGCAGACCGTCAAAGCCATTGTCCCGCAAAAGGGCGGGCTTCAAGTCAAGACCGACAAGGGGGATATTTTTGCCGAAACGGTGCTTGTCTGCACCGGAGGGGCGGCGGCGCCGTCGCTCGGCGGCAGCACCGACGGCTATGCGCTGCTGACGGCGCTCGGCCATCGGCGCACGCCGCTGTTTCCCGCGATCGTGCAGCTGCGCACCGACACCGCCCTTGTGCGAGCGATGAAGGGCGTGCGGGTGGATGCGGCGGTGACGGTGACGACCGAAAAGGCACAGCGCCGCGAGGTCGGCGAGGTGCTGTTCACCGACTATGGGCTGTCCGGCCCGCCCGTTTTGCAGGTTTCCCGCCTTGCCGCCGATTGGGAGCGGCAAAAGCGCGGGGCGTGCACGGCGACGCTCGATCTGTTCCCGACGCTGTCGGAAAAGGACGTTGCGGCGCTTTTGGAAAAACGCCGCGCGTTTGCGACACGCACGATGGAGGATTTCTTCACGGGACTTTTGCAAAAGCGGGTGGGACAGACAGTGGTGCGCGCGTGCGGCCTGTCGCTGACGCAGCCGATCGGTTCGCTGCGGGATGCGGATGTCAAACGCCTTGCGGCGACCGTGAAAGGCTGGACATTTGCCGTTCTCGGCACGCAGGGCTTCGGCGGCGCACAGGTCACGGCGGGCGGCATCGACACCGCCGATTTCGACCGCGCCACCCTGCAATCGAAAAAAACGCCGCGCCTGTTTGCGGCGGGCGAGATGCTCAACGTGGACGGCGACTGCGGCGGGTTCAATCTGCAATTTGCGGCGTCGAGCGCCGCGACCGCCGCAAGAGGAATTTTGATGCTGCTCAAAGGAGAAACGGTATGACCTATCTACGCGTCAGCGCTCTTTCCGTTCCGCTTTCCGCCGACGAGGCGGCGATCTTTGCCGCCGCAAAAAAGCGTGCGCGGCTGCGGGACGGCGAGGCGGAAAGCTGCCGACTGGTGAAAAAATCGGTGGATGCCAGAAAAAAGGACCGTGTGCATTTCACCGCCACGGTGGACATCGCGGTGCGCGGGGATGCAGCGGCGCTGTGCAAACGGGCGCACGATCCCGCCGTTTCGGTGCACACACCGCACCCCTATATCGCGCCGACACCCCGCAAAACACCGCCTGCGATCCCGCCCGTTGTGGTGGGGAGCGGCCCTGCGGGGCTGTTTGCCGCGCTGACGCTGGCAAGAGCGGGGGCGATGCCGCTGCTTCTCGAACGCGGCGTCGACGTGGACAGGCGGCAGGCGGATGTCGAGCGCTTTCGCGCAACGGGCGTGCTTTCGCCCGAATCGAACGTGCAGTTCGGCGAAGGGGGCGCGGGGACGTTTTCCGACGGCAAGCTCACGACCGGCATCAAGGATGTGCGCTGCCGTTTTGTTTTGGAAACGCTCGCGGCAGCAGGCGCGCCGAAAGAAATTTTGTGGCAGGCAAAGCCGCACATCGGCACCGACCGCCTGCGCGAAACGGTGAAAGCCATCCGCAAAGAGATCGAAAGTCTCGGCGGACAGGTGCTGTTTTCCCATCGCCTTGCGGACATCGCGGTGAAGGACGGGGCAATCCGCGCCGTTTTGGTGCAAACGCCCGACGGCGTGCGGGAGATCCCCTGCACGGCGCTCATTTTGGCGATCGGGCACAGCGCGGACGACACGATGGAAATGCTCTGCCGCCGGGGCGTGCCGATGGAGCAAAAGCCGTTTGCCATGGGCGTGCGCATCGAGCATCGGCGGCGGGACATCGACCGCAGCCAATACGGCGCCTTTGCGGGACATCCGGCGCTGGGCGCGGCGGACTATAAGCTCTCCTGCCGTCCTGCGGGCGGCAGAGGGGTGTATACCTTCTGCATGTGCCCCGGCGGCGAGGTGATCGCCGCAGCGTCGGCAGAGGGACGGCTTGTCGTCAACGGCATGAGCGCCCACGCACGCGACGCGGAAAATTCCAACAGTGCGCTGCTTGTTGGGGTCGGGTCGGCGGACTATGAAAGCGACCACCCGCTGGCGGGCTTTGCATTTCAGAAAAAATGGGAAAGAGCGGCTTTTGCGGTCGGCGGCGGGCAATACCGCGCACCGGCGCAGACGGTCGGCGACTTTCTGGGAGGACGCGCATCGACGGGGGCGGCAGATGTGCAGCCGTCCTATCGCCCGGGCGTGACCTATTGCGATCTTGCCGCGTGTCTCCCGCCCGTCGTTTGCGACAGCCTGCGCGCGGCGCTGCCGCTGTTCGGACGGCAGATCGCGGGCTTTGACGCGGCGGGGGCGCTGCTCACGGGCGTGGAGTCGCGCTCGTCCTCGCCCGTGCATCTGCCGCGCGACGCGGGCGGACAGTCACCCGTGCGGGGCATTTTTCCCTGCGGTGAGGGTGCGGGCTTTGCGGGCGGCATCCTTTCCGCCGCCGTGGACGGCGTGAAATGCGGCGAATGGGCGCTTTCGGCGCTGTAAATATAAAAAAGATTGCATAAACGGTGCCGATTCGCTATACTGAGTGTGTAGGATTTTTCAGGAAATGGAGTGTGAGACGTGTGGCGGATGCAAAAACAGACAGTCACTTTGAGGGCGTCTTTGACAAGGCGACATTTTGCGAAAAGGCGCGGCAGATGATCGACAGTCACGACGCCGGATATTATATCCTTTCCAGTGCCAATATTGACAACTTCAAATATATCAACGGACAGTACGGTGCGGCGGTCGGTGATCAGGTGCTTTGCCATATTGCGCAAGTCTTCCGCCATCGTATGGACGAGGTCGGCGGCATCTGCGGACACATCGTCGCGGACGATTTCGTGCTTTTGTATCCGTTGTCCGTGATCAACAGTGCCACCGCTGGTCGAACCTATGAGACGGCGGTGACGCCGCCGTGCATTTCCCGGCGCCTGCACATACGGGTGGGACGCTATGTGGTGGCATCGTCCGCCATGACGATCGAGGAAATGTACAGCTATGCCAAGATCGCGGGTGACGCCATTCGCGGGCTGTATGATAAGCATTTTGAATATTATGACGACACGCTGAGCGCCAAGCTGGTGCATCGCCAGCGCATTGAGGCGGAGATGGAAAAGGCGCTCACGCTGGGGCAGTTTGAGCCGTGGCTGCAGCCGCAGTATAACCACGCGACCGGCGCGATGATCGGCGCGGAGGTGCTGGTGCGTTGGAATCAGAACGGCACCTATGTGCCTCCGGCGGAGTTCATCCCCGTTTTCGAGGAAAACGGGTTTATCTATCGCATGGATTATGCCATATGGGAGCAGACGTGTGCGCTTTTGCGGCGCTGGATCGACGAGGAGAAACAGCCGGTGCCGCTGTCGGTCAATGTGTCCAGAAAGGATATTTTGCAGGAGCGGTTTGTTTCGGATGTGATCGCACTCACCGAGAGATATGCCGTCCCTGCGAATCTTTTACGCTTTGAGATCACCGAGTCCGCCTTTGCGGATTTCCCCAAAACGATCATCGACAAGGTTGTACAGCTCAGCCGTTGCGGCTTTCTTTTTGAGATCGATGATTTCGGCAGCGGGTATTCCTCCCTCAACGCCCTGAAGGATGTGCCCGCCGCCGTTTTGAAGCTGGACATGAAGTTCTTTGAAAACACGAAAAATCAGTGCCGCGCGGGGGACATCATTGAGTCGGTCGTGCGCATGGCGAAGTGGCTCGGCATGGCAGTAATTGCCGAGGGTGTAGAGGACAAGACGCAGGCGGATTATCTCAAATCCATCGGGTGCTATTACATACAGGGCTATTTCTATGCCCGTCCCATGTCGGTCTCACAATTTGAACAGGCGTGTTTCGACTGTAAAAAGGAGACCGAACTTTCACGCCTGCACACGCTGGAAACGTTCGACAGCAGCGAATTTTGGAACCCGCGTTCCATGGACACGCTCATTTTCAACAGCTATGTCGGCGGCGCGTGCGTTTTCGAATACTATAAGGGGAAAACGGAAGTGCTGCGGATCAACGATCGGTATATCCGCGAGCTTGCCGGTGTTGTCGGGCGCGATAAAGAGGCGTCGATGGTGAAGATCTCCGAGTTTATGAATGACGCCGACCGTGATGTGCTGTTTGGCTGCATCAGGAAAGCCATCAACAATCAGGAGGAAACGACCTGCGAGGTCAAGGTGTTCAACGACAACTGTGCGGAGTATCTGCGCGTTACGGTGCGCATGATCGCCCGCACGGATGACCGCTATCTGTTCTATTCCGTCATTTCCAACATCACCGCGCAGCGCACGGCGCAGATAAATGAGCGCAACATGGCGCGGCAGCTGGATCTCATCATGAGCAATCTCAACGCCGCTGTCACGGCAACGCTGTTTGACGACCGCGAACACATGAAGGTCATCTATATTAACAATGGCTTTTACAAGATGTACGGCTATACCAAGGAGCAATATGAAACCGAGGTGTGCGACATCAACGATCTTATCTTTCCCGAGGACTATGACAAGGCGATGACTGCCGTGGAAACGGTGCTGAGCGAAAAGAAAACCGTCACGCACGAATTTCGTGCTGTGCGCCGCGACGGCAGCGTGATATGGGTGCGGTATATCAACTCCGTGGTGTCGCTGGACGGCATCGGTGACGATGTGCTCATCGGCATTGCCACCGACATCACCGAGGAAAAGGCAAAAAATCAGGAATTGGAATTTCTCAACGCGTCCGCACATGAGATCCTGGCGCAGCCGGACTGCGAAAAGGCAATCATCGGCACGCTTGAAAAGATCCGCAGCTATTTTGCGGGCAAACGGGCATTTGTCATGGAGATGCAGGGAGATACCGCCTGCAACACCTATGAGGTGAGTGCGGCAGGTGTCAGCGGCGTGAAGGAGAACCTGCAGGCGGTGCCGATGGCAACGCTCGCACCCTGCCTTGTGCTGCTGCAGGAGCAGCGCTGTATGGTGCTCGAAAATGCGGAGACGCTGCAAAGGGACAATCCGCCCCTGTGGAAGTTGTTGCAGGCGCGCGGGGTACACACGGTGATCATGGCGTCGCTGCGTGTCGACGGGCGGCTTGTCGGCTTTGTCGGCGTGGATGATCCGACGCGCGACGTCGGGCACCTGGTGCATCTGGCGGCACTCGGCGATTATATCGCGGTGCTGTTGACGCGCCGCAACCTCACCGATGAGATCAACCGCGAAAAGGAGAAGTTTCTTGAAACGGCAGAGGGTATTCCCGGTGGCTTTGTGCGCTTAAAGCGCACGGAGGACGGCGTGTTCTCTGCGGAATATATCAGCACCGGCATGCAGAAAATGCTCGGCATGGACACACAGCAGATCATGGCTGTCTATGGAAAGGGCATCCTTTCCGGCGTGCATCCCGACGACAGGGACACGGCAAAGGAGAGCGCCAAACGGATGGCTGAGGGAGAGGCGATGTCGG
>UMLL01041444.1_pt1 | contig 10648 bp, 8 predicted proteins | sample 1966591 | NCBI WGS metagenome assembly UMLL01 (sample SAMEA4836200, study PRJEB28245) | human gut metagenome | biome: gut microbiome; material: fecal sample | place: Denmark | collected 2008 | reverse complement strand
TTTCCATACGAATCGGATAACGCACATAGTTGCTGTACTGCTTGATGAGTGCCTGGAGTTCATATTGATCTAGGAAGATGTCATATTCCTCATCTTCAGTGTTGTCTTTTAAGAATAAGACAATGGTAGTGCCATGATTGCCATGAATGCCGGCTGCCTGCTCTTCGCTTGCTTCGGTGATAGTGTAGCCTTCGATGCCATCGCTTTCCCAAACCCAAGTTTCGTCGCTGCCATAAGCACGAGAAATTACCATGACGCGTTTAGAGACCATAAAGGACGAATAAAAACCAACACCAAACTGGCCAATTATGTCTAAATCTTCACCTTGTGCATCAGCGTTGTCGGTCTTGAACTCAAGGCTACCCGAATGAGCAATGGTGCCAAGGTTGGTTTCTAGCTCGTCTTTAGTCATGCCGATACCGGTATCAGAAATGGTGATAGTGCGTGATTCTTTGTCAAAATCAACATCAATTTCAAGATCATTTTTGCTGATGCCCATGGAAGTATCGGTTAGGCTTTTGAAGTAAAGTTTGTCTACTGCGTCAGATGCGTTTGAGATAAGCTCACGTAGGAAGATCTCTTTATTGGTATAGATTGAGTTGATCATAAGATCGAGCAATTTTTTGCTTTCGGTTTTAAATTTGCGCATGAAACAATTCCTTCTTTCTGCGTAAAGGGACCCATTGTACTTGTGGCGAATCATTTTGATCCGCATTATTTTTTGGATAAAATTAGCACTCTCAAAAGGAGAGTGCTAACACAGATTGTAGTATGCGTTTTGCGCTTGTCAACCCATCGAGCAAAGCCTTCATAGGCGCTTCATGAGTGGTGCGCGTTTACAGCGTGCGAGCTTTCGCTACTGCCGCGCGCAATGCCTTAATAACTGTGCCGCGGAACGCATTTTCTTCAAGACTTTGAACACCAACAATGGTAGATCCTGAAGGCGAAGTAACCTGGTCCTTCAGTTCGCCTGGATGTTTGCCTGTTTCGAGTACCATTTTCGCCGATCCTAATACTGCCTGTGCTGCAATATAGTAAGCTTGTTGGCGCGTAAGGCCATCTGCAACGCCTGCATCAGCCATAGCTTCAATAAACATGTAGGTGTAAGCAGGTGAACATCCGCCAACAGTGGCAGACACATCAAGCAGATCTTCTTTTAGCTCAATAGCTGCACCGAAACTTTCCAAAAGGCTTACCACATAGGCTACCTCTTCGTCGCTTACTAAATCATTTGCATGGTATGCGGTCAAACCTTCACCAACGAGAGCGGGAGTATTTGGTGCAGTGCGAACAATTTTTGTAGCTTTTCCAAACTGTTCGGTTAACCATTTAATGGTTTTGCCGGGTGCGATAGTAACAATAATTTGGTTTTCGCTAAGGGTATCTTTGATTTCACTGATAACATCAGCATATTGATAAGGCTTAACACTCAAGAAAACAATGTCACTGTTTTCAACAACAGTAAGATTATTAGTGGTTGTTAAAATACCTAGTTCTTTAGCAGCGTCTTTTGCGTGAGCCTCGTTGGAATTTGAGCCGTAGATATTACTAGCAGATACAAGATCGCTTGAGATAATACCTTTGATAATTGCTTTTGCCATATTGCCGCATCCAATAAACCCCAATTTCATAATGTGTCCTCCTTGTTGCTGTTTAACAGTTGTTTGAATGTGATCTATACGTGTTTTGTTAATTTGCTCTACATCTCTACATAAAAGTTGCCCTCATATTAGCAAAGCTATAAAGATTTTATGCGTGAATTAGCGTGTTTACAGCAATGTTGAACTTATCGTTTGTTGTTATTTATTAGTTGATATCGGCATATAATGGATTTGAACACCTGCTCTGTTGATGTAGCCAGGTTGAACTTATGGGTGTTGGAAAGAAGGAAAAGATGGCAACAGCTTACGAGGGGAAGAATTGGCAGCTCATAGTTGCGGGGATTCTACTTGTAGTATTCGGTATTGTTTGTTTGGTTTTTCCGGGTATTACGCTCGGCTCAATCGCTTTTATGATTGGTGCAGGATTTGTTCTTTCGGGCGTTGTTAATGTGGTGACTTATTTTCGTGACAAAGAAGCACTTGATCTTGCTGGATGGATTTTGGCGTATGGCGTTGTTGATATTTTAATTGGCTTGATGTTTCTTATTCATCCAATGGTGTTTGCTGTTGTATTGCCTTGGGTTGTAGGCATGTTCATAATTGTTTTTGCGGTTTATGAAATCATTGGGTCAATCAATGCACGTAAGGCTGGATTTTCGCTTTGGGGATGGATGTTATTTTCCGGTATAGTATCACTGCTATTTGGTGCAGGGTTTTTTATCATGCCTGAGATGTTGGCGATTCTCATTGGCCTGTTCGCTTTAATGCGTGGCGTTTCCCTTGCTGTTCTTGGTGCTAATGCGCCAAAGTTTGTGTAAAAGAGCAAGTAATCGCGTTTTAGTTGTTGTGTTTTGCCGTACACCTTGGTAAGAGCCGCATCCCCGTCAATATTCTTGAATGCAAATAAATAACTTCATGTACTCCCGTATAATCCCTTTAGTGATTTTAGTCGTATGTGGTTGTGATCTCACGTGTTAGTGGGTAAGTAGTGTGTCTTTACGATACGCCAATTTGCGAAAACTATCGTGATGTTATTGAGTGCATAATGGACGGACATGTTTCGCAATGGCGTACGGTTTACGCCTTACTATTAAATTTACGCTGGGTGTTTTTATGCTGCGTATGGCAATCCCGTACTATGTATACGGAAGGAAAAGGAGAGTACTTACATGGAAGGCTTCGAATTAATTTCCACTGGTGCGTGGTCTATCGTGCCACCCTTGTTGGCGCTCGGCCTAGCTCTCATTACCAAAGAGGTCTATTCCTCGCTTTTAGCGGGTGTATTTTCGGGCTTGTTGGTATATGAATTTACCTTGGAAGGGGTAGGCTTAGAACAGCTGATCACGGCGTTTACTATGATTCCTGCTGTAATGGCAGAGCAAATTGCGTCAAACGCTGCGCTCATCTTGTTCTTGGCTTTACTAGGAGCGTTAGTGGTCGTGGTTGCTGTAGCAGGTGGTTCACGTGCTTATGCTGAATGGGCTGCAAAGCGCATAAAGAATGCACGTATGGCATCTATTATGACTGCAATTTTGGGCATTGTGGTATTTGTTGATGACTACTTCAATTGCCTTACGGTTGGTGCAGTTATGAGCCCAGTAACTGATAAGTTTCGTGTTAGCCACGAAAAGCTAGCTTACATTATTGATTCAACAGCAGCTCCTGTTTGTATTATTGCGCCTGTCTCTTCGTGGGCAGTAGCAGTTGGCGGCTATTTGGGTGATGATGGCTTCAATACCTTTGTTGCATCTATTCCCTACAACTTATATGCATTGATTACGATTGTGTTTGTTTTTGTACTTTGTGCAGTGGGCAAGGACTTCTTTTCTATGGGCAAGGCTCAGCGCGACTGCGAAGCCCGTACGTTTAGCGCTATTGTGGAGCCTGATTCTCCTTTAGAGAAGGTGGCAAGTGCTGGCATTCCTGAAGAGCGTGACAATGTTGAAACGGTTGTTACTGAGCAGTCTGACTTAGAAGGTGCTCCTAAGGCAGTTGAACAATATAAGGGCTTACCTGTATCTGATAAAGGTAAAGTGTACGATTTGGTTTTACCAATCGTAGTTCTGATTATTTTTTCTATTATCGGTATGCTGTATGTTGGCGATTTCTTTTCGGGCACGGATTTTGCAACAGCAGTTGGCGTAGACCCTGTTTCGGGCTTATGCATTGGTTCGGCAGTGGCGTTACTCTTTGCGGCTATTATGTTTATTCCTCGTAAACTCACAACGCTTGCGGGTTACACTGAAGGCGTGTCTGAGGGTGTTCGTTCAATGGTTGGCGCCATTATGATTCTAGTTTTGGCGTGGAGTTTGGGCGGTTGTTGTCGTTATATGTTGGGCACGGGTGAATTTGTTGCAACATTCTTAACCAGTGTCGGATTTGAACTCACTTTCTTGCCGGCAGTTATTTTTGTAGTGTCTGGTTTTATTGGATTTGCAATGGGCACATCTTGGGGCACTATTGCTTTGATTCTGCCTATTGTGCTGGGTATCTTCCCATCTGACGATCCATTGTTCTTGGTCACTATTGGCGCAACTCTCGCGGGCGCTGTATATGGCGATCACGCTTCGCCTATTTCGGATACAACCATTTTGTCGTCAGCGGGTGCAAGTTGTAATCACTTACGTCACGTTGAAACTCAGTTACCCTATGCAACATTGGTTGCGGTTATTTGTTTAGTCGGTTATATAGTGGCCGGCATTACCGCTTCTCCATGGCCTTCCCTGATTGGTGGCATTGTTGTTGCAGTGATAATTATTTTGGCTGCTCGTGTGATAGTGACGAAGAAAGAAGCATAGTGCTTCAGAAGGTTTGTCTTTGGGGTATGTATATACTTTGACAAATAGTGCGGCGAAGGCAGATGTGTCATTTTTAGGTCGTAAAATTCTGAAGTTCGCATGATTTGCCAATTTTGGTCAAATATCGTGTGTTGTAGGTATTTAAAGCGCGAGTTCAAAAAAGTCAATAGCTTCTGACGGTTACGTCAGAAGCTATTTTTGTAATAATCCAATTTATTGGTGGAAATTGGATTGAGATTCCTGTCTACAACAGTGAATATTTGGTCAAAATCGAATTTCAGTGCGAGAGCTACGCCTAGCAACGTTTATTCGAAGATCTATCTACGGTGCAGTGTCATGTCTGTAGAGCGGAGCTCTGCTTGGATGCATAAAACTCTTTGCGATATAGTGCCCACTCAGCTTGTGATACCGGAATCTTTCAGTAACGTCGTGTTCAGGGCACGACGTGGCACTTAGAGCATGCCAAAGGGCTTAGTGCATGGCATAGTGATTGATGTGTGACATGATATTTGGCCCGCAATAATACCTTCTTGTTTGATATGGGTTTCTTTTGTCTATAAGGAAACAATTGTTAAGGGGATGTCGTGTTCTTCAGTAGGAATGTTGTCAACTTGCTGTTCGGCGAATGCCACCCCCACAACACGACAAGTACTTGGAATTTGCGTCAAGTATCGATCGTAGTTGCCAGCGCCATAACCCAATCGGTTTCCATGCGAATCAAACCCTACGACAGGGACAATGATCATGGTTAATTGCTCGGCGGCGCAATAGGGATACGACTCAAGTTCGGTATCGTAGTGCGAAAAATGTTTTAAGGGGTTGTTTAAAAAAGCAACTCTTTTTTCTTTATAGGCGTCTGCGGAAACAATGCGCATTTCCATAGTTTGTTGGGGTATTTGGTCTTGGTACGTAGTCGAAGGGGTTGTTTCATTGGCTGCATGGATTGATATTTGACAAGTTGCTTTGCCTACACCCCATGCGTCACGCACCATGCAGGGAAACGCAATTACGCATCCCATAGAATAAGCATGTTTAATAAAATCCTGCAAGTCAACTTCTTCGTGAAAAGCTGAATATACGCCAATCACTGCATTTTTGGGGTTGGTATTAGTGATACCTAATGTGATCTGAAGTGATTCAATGAGCTGCTTACATAATTCAGCACTTTTATGCGCACGATAAGGTGCTGGCATTTCTGCTCGGGCGTGTTTAGCTTTTTCGCGAAGCTCATTGCGTAGTGCGGCGCGTTCATTTGTTTTGGCAACAGTATTTCTATCGGTGTATGGATCTTTAGGCGTATTTTTCATAACTATCCAATCCCTAACAGTTGGAACACTATACAAATAATTGAAAGTAAGCCTACTACAACAATAGTGATATAAAGCAAAATACGGGTTATTTTGGGAACACAATATTTGCTCATGATGTATGAATCAGTGCAGATGATGGCCATAAAAATAAGCAATACCGGTAAAATCGCACCATTAACGAACTGTGATGCAAGCATAATACCCATCAAATTTAATCCTGGGATCAGGATAATCAGTGCTGATAGGCAAATAACAAAAGTAAAAATACCTTTGAAAATAGGAGCTTCTTTCCAGGTAAAAGAAACACCCGCTTCCCATCCGAATGCTTCACAAATTACAAAAGCCGTAGTCAGCGGAAGAACGCAGGCTGCTAACAAACTTGCTGCCACTAATCCTGCTGCGAAAAGAGCTTCGGCGTAGGGGCCTGCAAATGGCGCGAGTGCTGCCGCCGCAGCTTCTGCACTGGAGACTTCAATACCTTGCGGATATAGTACTGTGCCGGTAGTTACAATAATAAACCATGCTACAACACAGCCTACAATAGCGCCCGTTATGGCATCGATGCGTTGATAAGGTAAATCTTTCACGCCCGATCCCTTTTCAACCACGTTGCTTTGTGTGAAGAACATCATCCATGGTGCAATGGTTGCACCAACCATTGAAACCATTAGCGACAAAAAACCAATATCGGATGCAGCTTGAGGCATAACGGTGTGAATTAGTGCTAAGTTCCAATTGGGTTGTGCAAGGACTGCTGCCACGATATAAGTGGCAAAAACGCACGAGATAGCCAAGAAAATATTTTGTACACGTTTGTAGCTGCCACCAACAATAAGTCCCCATACCGCAAGAGCGGCAACGGGAACCGAAATCCATCGTGGTACACCGAACATTTCCATACCTGCTGCTACACCAGCAAATTCAGAAAATGTGGTAGCAATATTGCCTACCAATAGCGCCAACATAGCGAGTGCTGTTAATCGAATGCCAAAGCGTTCGCGAATAAGCGCCGAAAATCCCTTGCCGGTGACTACGCCCATGCGAGTAGCGGTGGTTTGTACCACGATAAGCAGAATGCACATAACAGGAATAGCCCATAGAGTCATGTAGCCGAATTTTGCGCCGGCAGTTGAGTAGGTAGAAATACCACCAGCATCGTTTCCGGCCATAGCGGCGATTACGCCTGGACCTATTGCTGCTAAGACCAAAAAAAATTTTGAACGCTTTTTGGATGTATCTTGAGAGGTTGTTGCTGTTCTTGTGGCTGCAGCTACTTGTGTAACTTTTGTATCAGGCATTGTTTCGTTGTTTTTCTTCATCTCGGTCATACACATCAAGTACTTTCGCTTGTTAATTCGATCCGAAGAAATGAAGGATTACGAAGGTGTACGGAATTATCAAAACAATGAAAATGACTACAGTAATGGCTAGCTGACCCCATGCCCAATGAGTTTTAACCTCTTCAGCATCGTCTTCGATAACGTCCATTGCATCATCAAAGGTAACAATACCGAGCATGCGACCCGATTCGTCTACAACAGGCATGGCGAGCAATCCATATTTAGAAATATCTGCTGCAACTTCATCTTCGGGCTCTTCGGGAAGAGACGTTATTAGGTCATCGAACATGATATCTTTCAGTTGGGTGCTATCGTGATGCAAAACGAGCGTGCGAAGCGAAAGAACTCCTACCAGTTTTTCATATTCGTCAAGTACGTAAACGTAGCTTACAGTGGGGTGGTCTTCATCTAAATTGCGAAGCACTTCAGTAGTTTCGGCAACGGTATTGGTTGTATGCATGGCAACATATTGAGTAGTCATTAAGCCACCAGCGGTGTCATCCTTGTAGCCAAGTAACTTACGAATGCCTGCCGCATCTTCCACGCCCATTAAGCGCAAAAGTGTTTCCGCTTTTTCGTATGGAAGATCACCCACAATATCTGCTGCGTCGTCAGGATCCATATTGCCTAGCAAACGGCTAGCACGATTTTCATCTAGGCCGTCAATGATGTCTGCTTGGAATTCGTCTTCCATTTCTGAAATTGCTTCGCCTGCTTGTGCGTCATCTAGGTGCTGAAATACTTCTGCCCGTTGTTTAGGGTCAAGCTGCTCTAGAATATCGGCGACGTCAGCTGGATGAAGTTCTTCAAGGCGCGTGTGTGAAACGGAAAGCTGCACCTTTGATAGATCTCGATCCAGCAAATCCATATAGTTCCAAGCGATTAATTTTTCATCGATATTCTTATTGAATACTTTTGCAACTGTGCATGCAGCTTTTTCTACCCATGGTGCTAGACCACGCAGAATACCGCGCCAACCAACTTCTGCTCCTAAAAGACGAAGTTGCGTGCCCGAAACAGAGAGTTTCAGATCATTTACACGCACAACCTTCATGCCTTGTGTATCTACGATTTGGCGATTAAGCAAGTCGCGTGCTAGTAGAACTTCGGCAGGTTGTAGATAGCTGAAGCGGATGGCGGTTCGATCCACCTTGAGGCGAATGCCTTCTTCTTCGTTAAAGCCTTCAACGTATTTACGCCAGGAAATCATAAAGGGCGTTTTGCCAGGTCCAAGAAATGCGAGACTGGTGATGCGAGGGAATACTTCTCCTGTTTGGATAGCGAGATCCGAAATTGAACCAATTTTTTCGCCATTGGCGTCAATTACTGGCTCGCCAAGCATTTGGGATAAATAAAGCATGCGGCTCCTTTTCTGAAGACTGCACGTATGGCATGTTTGAGTGAAAGAGTAGGTAACACGCAACCATTGTCACAAAGTGTTGCTATCGAACCATAGCAGTTTCTTTGAAACGTAAGCGTTGCATGCCAAAACAACTAAGCCAAACGTGTTGTCACTAAGCTGTTTCAGGTCGTTAGCGAGCCGTTGGTGAGCGTAGACTTATTGATGTCAATATGCACTTACTCTACGATCAAAAGATCGTGTTATCACAATATTTAGATATAGTTGCGAGCGAATGTGTAATGGTGTTGCATATAGCCAGCACTATTACAGGTAAGTGCGCTACCAATATTTTATGCACGCGAGGCTACTCAATTACAAGCACGGAAACAAATGCCAAACGCGAAGTCTTGCCGTGTCGTGGTTTTCCTCCGACCACAAACACTAGCAAAGAACCAAAGTGAAAGCGGCCGAAGGTCAGTTACTGTGAGGTTTCGGTTTTCGAACCTTCAAGTACTTTCCTTTCAGTCGGTTATAAAAACGGGTACTTTTTGTACGCACTTTGCATAAAATCGGACATTCGTCCTGCTGTTTAGCTATAAGCGTACTTCGAAGCATATTAGAGTGTACACAATTTAGAAGGTGGGGAAAATATAACTTTCAATATTTTTTAAAAAAGTTCTTGACACATTGGCAAGAAAGTAAGAAACTAATTTCTGCTGAAAACGCGCCATTACCTCAGCTGGATAGAGGGACTGACTACGAATCAGTACGTCGGGGGTTCGAATCCCTCATGGCGCACCATTAATTATTTTAGCTGCCTCTTGGGCAGCTTTTTTGTTTTGATGAACTTCTGAAAATGTTTAGTGGTTTTTTCGGAAAGCTTCCTTGCATCAATTACGTATGGCCCAAGCTTAAATGCTTAGTACTCCTGATGAATCCCAGTTCAATTGTCTATCGAAATCGTTTGTGCTTCTGCTCTTATTGGCTTGATGGTTTTCTTTTGTATGAGTTTTCTCTTGCTGTTACTAGATACGCTTTGAGCTTCTTAGGGTTCAATAAAATCAAGCGTAAACTTATAGTCGAAGTTTGCGATAAGATATGACAATATTTCAAAGAAAAAAGTCGCCTCATAAAGAGACGACTTTTTTGAAAGTCATACTGCGCCCGAGTTTTCCGCAGAATAATAACATTTAAGCAAATGTTACATTACAGCTGCTGAGCTTTCGCTATTTAGCAAGTATTGCAGTTGTTGATATTGGTACTACAACTGCTGATACAGCGGCACAACAGAGCTGTATAAAAACTTACATATTGGTAAATGCAAAGTTTTCTGGATGTGCTTTTACTTCTTCACGAAGTTTTGGATTCATCTTACGTACGCCACGGCGAGCGTCTTCAGTCTGGGAAGCGAGAACCTGGTTGCGGTTTTCCATCTTGATCTGAGCTTCGAAAGAGTTGTCCAAAGAGCATTGCAAGGATTCTTTGGTAAGACGAAGACCTAAAGGAGCAGAATTCTTAACCATAGCTTCTGCCATCTTTACCGCTTCTTCAACAACGTCTTCATCAGCAACAACCTTGTTAGCAAAGCCCCACTCAAGAAGCTCTTCAGCGCCAATGCGGCGAGCAGTCATCAAAGCTTCAGCAGCGCGAGCGTAACCAACAATGCGAGGAAGATAGTAAGAGCCAGACATGTCGGTACCAGTTAAGCCAATGTTGAGGTAACCGGCCTGCATCTTGAAAGATTCGCCGCAAACACGAAGGTCGCAAGCGCAAGCCAAAGAAAGACCGCCGCCAATTGCATGACCTTTCAAAGCGCCAATGATTGGCTGCATTGCGTTACGCATGTTAACAGCCTGGTCGGAGCAGATGGTCTGCATGATGCAATGGTCGCGCTGAGCACGGCCCATATCCTCGGGAGGCTCATAGTTGAGTTCGTTCAGATTGAAGCCAGCGCAGAAAGATTTACCCTCACCAGTGAGAACGATTACGCGACACTCTGGATCCATACGGACTTTCTTCAAATAATCATTGAAGTCAGCCATCTGCTGATAAGACATTGCGTTGAGATTTGCAGCGTCGTCGAAGGAAACAACATGGATTGGACCACGAACATCAACCTTCAGGCGTTCATACTCGTACTTGAATTCGGGCAGGCAGTATGCCTCCTGATATACGCTCATGCGCATTCCCCTTCCGTTTTGGAAATATAGATTAATATAGGTAAATCGTAGTTTTTCCCATGCTGCCCGTCAAGAAA
>UMLL01079150.1_pt1 | contig 10703 bp, 8 predicted proteins | sample 1966591 | NCBI WGS metagenome assembly UMLL01 (sample SAMEA4836200, study PRJEB28245) | human gut metagenome | biome: gut microbiome; material: fecal sample | place: Denmark | collected 2008 | reverse complement strand
TTCTTAACAGTAATAGGATTCAATAAAATATTTTCAAGTTTTGTAACCCATCTTAAATTTTCAGGACGATTATTACGACGATTAGTATCAATATGGTCAACCACATATTGTGATGAAGGCGGTTCGCCATGAAATGCAGTGGCAACAATTCTATGTACGCTCTCACCTGCAATTTTAGCATATCCGGTTTTGTCATCATATTTACCAAAAGTCCATTTGTTGTCACTGGGGCGCGGCTTATCACTATTTTTGGGATGTCGTAATACCGCTCCGTTGTCTCGAACGGAATAAGTCTCCCCCTTATACTGACATTCTAACTGTCTTTCATAATCTTGTAATAGCAAATAGGTCATCCCATCTACCTCCGACAACATGTCATATTCGAAAAGCCGCAAAGTATCCCTACTTTGCGGCTTTCGTGCGGACGAATCCGCGATTTTGGTCGGAGTGACAGGGTTCGAACCTGCGGCATCGACATCCCAAAGGCGCAAGTCTTTGGGGCTTTAATTTTTATCTCTTCGCCGAAAACGCCTTTGCGGCCTTGGAAGTAATAAGTAATAGTGAAAAATGAAAAAGCATGCGCAGGGCTTTGCCTTGCTCGGTTTGTGAAAAAAGCCCGGCTTTTGCCCCGGGTTAATAAGGAAGTATTTTTGAGATAGTGGTGTAACCTCGGTAATATGGGGTTACACCCTTTCTTTATGCCGATTTTTCTGTATGTTGTTTGTGGTTTTTTAGTTCTTTAACTGCTTTTAACAGCTCCTGTTCTGTGGGAACATCAAACAAACCGATAGCGGTAAAGTATATGTCCACCTTTACATTGCTGTGTGAGTGTTTCTTTTCGTTGTTGTGTATTTCAATGCGTTCGATGAGTTTGTTTACAACTAAGGGCGTCAGTTCTTTCATCTCAGTGAATTCTGAAAGCCCCTGATAAAGCATCTTCATATCGACTGTCTGCTTCTGCAATTCAACCAACTGTTTTTCACATTCGGCAACCTTTATGACAAGTTCTTTTTGCTCGGATTCGTATTCGTCAGCCATACGGCTGTAACGCTCGTCCGATAACTTGCCGATAATGTTGTCTTCGTAGATTCTTGAAAACAACTTGTCCAAATCCGATATTCTCTTTTTACTGCTCTCTATGGTTGATTTGAGAAGTTTCTCTTGATTGAGATTGCTTTCGCCTTTCTTTTGAGCAAGCAGATATACAAACACGCTGTTGTAACTGCGGATGAAATCGGACAGTTCTCTTATCGCTTCCGTTACTATTTGTTCAAGCACAACATCACGGATATAGTGAATAGTGCAATAGCCTCTGCCGTCTTTGTAGTTGGCACAACGAAAAAACTCTTGATTTTTCTTTAAGCTTTTGGAGGCACAGAAGTGTAGTTTTGAGCCGCAGTCAGCACAGTAGACCAAACCCGAAAACAAGCTCTTTCTTCCCGTTGCGGTGTTTCTGCGTTTGTTCTTTCTCAGCTCCTGCACCCTGAGCCAAGTGTTTTCACTGATGATTGCTTCCTGGGTGTTCGGAATAATCTGATATTCATCTTTTGACTTTTCCACCACCTTATGTATCTTGTAGCTTATGGTTGTGGATTTGCCGTTTACGGTACAGCCTGTGTATTGCTGATTGTCGAGAATATTGATAATGGTTTCGGTACTCCACCGGTAAATATTAACCGGCATAGGATTGCAGGCATTTCTTCCGACGGAATAGTAATACGCAGTCGGTGTTAAAATCTTTTCTCTTTCCAACTGTCTTGCTATTTGCGACGGACCTTTGCCCGAAAGACAGAGTTCAAAGATTTTTCGCACAACTTCCGCCGCAGGCTCGTCAATATACCATTGCTCTTTATCACCTTCGATTTTCTTGTAACCGTAAGCTACCGATGACGATACTCGTTTGCCTTTTGCAGATTTCATTTCGTTTACGGCTCGTATCTTCTTGGAGGTCTGTGCGGCATACCATTCATTGAAGATGTTGTGAAATGGCATCATTTCTGTGCCTATACCTTTGTCTGTATCAACATTTTCCTGTAATGCTATGAAGTTCACACCGAGTGTGGGATATACAATCTCGGTATAGTGTCCGCACAGCAAATGCTCTCTGCCGAAGCGGGATAAGTCTTTAACTATTACGGTTGAAACCTTTCCGTCTTCTATTAACCTTTGCATTTCCTGAAAGCCCGGGCGGTTAAAGGTTGTACCGCTTATGCCGTCATCTACAAAGAACTGAGGATGTAAATATCCGTTTTTCTTTGCATAATCCAACAAGATTTCTTTTTGATTGGATATTGAATTGCTCTCACCGTCCACATTATCGTCCTGTGACAGACGACAATACAGGGCGGTGATTTTTTCCTGCCCATTTGTATTTTTGTTTACTGCCATAATATACTCCTTTCCGTGACAGGCGGGCATTGCAAGGTACGGTAATTATACACTTGCAATACCCACAATGTCGAATGTGTCAAGTCAAACTAAATCAAGTTCAATCAATAAATCTTTGAACTGCTGTAATACTGTCTCTTTGCCTTTTGTGCTGAAATGTGTAGAGACTTCGTATGTTGTCCCTCCGATTTTCATAACAAAAGGGGTATTGTCCGTCTCATAATATGGTGCGAATAGGGATGATTTATTTGAATTGATGCCGATCATCATCTTGCTTCACCTCTGTTTCTTTCTCTTTGCTTCTGCCATTTTTCAAGCAGGCTGATAATTGTCTTTTGCATATCAAGGCTTGTATAACTTTTGGGAAAATACTTGCGAATATCTTCGGCTTTGAATTTGACCTGTTCTTTTTGATTTGGCTTTTCTTCACTTAACACGGCAAATATCGTGTCTATGGACAATCTGCCTTGCTCGCTGAATTTGCGTAATCGCTGTGCCTGTGAAAGTGACGGCGTGGCGTCTGTGTATTCAATTTCTTCCGCTAACATTCTCTGATCATTATCGGGCAGATACGAAAGCTCGACAGCCGGAGTAAAGGCTATTCTTTCTTCGTCAACGAGTTTCAACAGTTCGGGTATTAAGTGCGTTAAGCGGATATATCGTTGCACCTGTCTGCCGCTTTCATTGTCCGAAATGTTATCTCTCGACTTGTGGACAACTTGTCCATAAGTTTTCCCTTGATGCTTCAACGCTTCTAATTTCATCTTGTAGGCAAAGGCTTTTTCGCTTGGCAGTAAATGTTCTCTCTGTAAATTGGAGTCCACCATTGCGATAACCGCTTCGTCCTTTGACATTTCTCTGACTATTGCCGGAACGGTTTGCATCCCCAATTCCTTGCAAGCCTCAACTCTCCTGTGACCGCTGATAATCTCGTAAGTACCGGCGGAAAAAGAACGGACGATTATCGGCTGGAGCAAACCGTTTTCTTTTACGCTATCTTTCAGTTCTTCGTTTTCAATTCCGTCTCTTTTCTTAAACGGATGATTTTCAAAGGGAATGAGTAAATCTATGTTGATGTTCTTTATGGTTTCCTGCATTTCAAATCCTCCTTGTCCAATATTTCTATTTTTTTAAGAGCAATGCCTTTGCCGTTTCTCTCATAAATCAATCTCAAATTCGTGCCGTTATCTATCTCATGAAAGCCGAGATAACTCTGCCACCAGAATACCGGCGTGATAATCTTTCTTCCGTCACTTAACTGAAAGAAAAGACGCAGCATATTTTTGCTTGCCTCCGCTCTCATTATCAGTTTTGCGAAGTATTCGCCCTCTTTGTCTATGAAATGATAATCGGTAGTTATGATGTGTTCCTCTCTCATTTCGTCTCTTGTATATACTTTATTTGCTATCATATTTAAGTCTTTCTTTTACGGCAGGTAAGAATTATATATTTATTTATATATTTATACGGTTACCTGCTATTTGAAGTGAATTGAACGGCGAGCGAAAATAATAATCGCAGCAGCCACTTTTCTGTATCTAAAAGGTGTCGAAATTATCAAAATTTTTCTCTGTAAGCCGTTTTATTTTGAAACGAATATCGGTTATCCTTTTATCCCGAATCTTTGAAATCGGGACTCTTAGGTTCCAAATTGACACTTCTTTTGGAGCAATACATCGGACAACACACAACGATTGCCCGAAAGCTTTGTTTACAGTCATTCCGACATTTTCGACACAAATCGTTGTATGTTCTTCTGCCTGTTTTGGGGCTTAAGAAAAAAGCCCATTCCTGTTTTAATTTCTTTGATAATCTTGCCATAGAAAAAAACTCCTTTCACTCATTTGGACAAAGGGTGTCAAAATGCACACCCAAATTGACCGATTTTTCAAATATTTCTTTGAGAAAATTTATCCCCCTCACTTGTTTGAACCGGGAAGCGAAAAAATGGGGGTATTTTGAAAAGAAAATTAAAAATCCTTTCACTTGTTTGAAATGGGAAACGATTCTTGGGGGGTGTTTTAGAAAAAATTTTAAAAAAACAAAAATCTCCTCTCAATTCATCGAACCGAGAGGAGACGTGTTTGAAACACTATTGAATTTTAAACTAATACATAGAAACAGCGAGAAGACCGTTTGTATATCCGCATTGGGCAAACGGTATTTATTGAGCAATCCACAACCCAACGAATGCACATTAAATAGATAATATTATTCATTAATCGATAGAAAGTGCGAAATATTAGTAATTATATAGAAGATGAAAGAAAAATATGTTATACTGATATAAGCGTAACTATATTCTTTTATAAGCCCGATGAAAGGAAGGACACAGATGGCAGTTACATATAAGAAACTGTGGCATATTTTGATGGACAGAGATATGAAAAAGAAGGATTTACAGGAAACCGCAGAACTCACAAAATACACAATGCGTAAACTGGGCAATGATGAAGCCGTTACAACAGATACCCTTGCTAAAATATGCAGAGCTTTGAACTGTACTGTTGATGATATTATGGAAGTTTTACCCGAAGATAAGTGATAAGTCCGTTTTATGGGACACCAAAAACTATATAATTGATAATGGGTAGCAAGATGTAGGAGAATAATGCTATGGAACTGATAAACAATACCACAAAAACGTTAAAAGATGATTTGTCGGTAGAAATCAAAAAGGGCAGTAAACTGTCTATTGCGGCAGCTTGCTTTTCTATATATGCCTTTCAGGAGTTAAAAAAGCAGCTTACCTCTATTAAAGAATTGCGCTTTATTTTTACCTCTCCCACTTTTGTTGCCGAAAAAACAAAGAAAGAAAAAAGAGAGTTTTATATTCCTCGTCTGAACCGTGAACGCAGTCTGTACGGAACTGAGTTTGAAATTAAGCTCAGAAATGAAATGACACAAAAAGCAATAGCGAAAGAATGTGCAGACTGGATTAAAGAGAAAGTAACCTTCAAATCAAATATAAGCGATAAGACTATTCAAGGGCAACTTGTCGTTGACAACACCGGTTATACACCAATCAACAATTTTACGACAGTTGAACTCGGTTGCGAAAAAGGTAATGTTATCAGCACAACAATCGTAAAAGACCAGTCGCTGGCTCAGACACTTATAAGAGATTTCAATGAAATATGGAATGATCAAAAGGTTCTTCAGGAAGTGACCGATGAAGTAATTGAAAGCATCACCGCAGCATATAACGAAAATTCTCCTGATTTTATTTACTTTGTAACCCTGTATAACATTTTCAACGAGTTTCTTGAAGATGTGTCCGAAGATGTACTTCCCAACGAAGCAACCGGTTTCAAGGATAGCAAAATTTGGGGTATGTTGTATAACTTCCAAAAAGACGCAGCACTCGCTATCATTAACAAACTCGAAAAATACAACGGTTGTATTCTTGCCGACAGCGTCGGCTTAGGTAAAACATTTACGGCTTTATCTGTAATTAAATATTATGAGAACAGGAATAAGTCTGTACTTGTGTTATGCCCGAAAAAGCTGGCAAACAACTGGAATACATATAAAGACAACTATATAAACAACCCCATAGCTTCTGACCGCCTGCGTTATGATGTTCTGTATCATACAGACCTTAATAGGACAAGAGGTACTTCAAATGGTATAGATTTAAGCAGAATAAATTGGGGTAACTACGACCTTGTTGTAATTGATGAATCCCACAACTTTAGAAATGGCGGCAAATTGGTTGAAAACCCTGACGAGGACAGCAAAGACAACCGTTATGTAACTTTGATGAAAAAAGTTATCCGAGCAGGGGTAAAAACCAAAGTCCTTATGCTTTCCGCTACTCCGGTAAACAACAAGTTTCTTGATTTGAAAAACCAGTTGGCTCTGGCTTATGAGGGGCATACTGATTTCATCGACGATAAACTTAATACCAATCGTTCCATTGACGACATATTCAAAAATGCTCAGAGAGCTTTCAATACTTGGAGCAAATGGGAGCCGTGTGACAGAACAACTGAAAATCTTCTGAAAATGCTTGACTTTGACTTCTTTGAAGTATTGGACAGTGTAACGATTGCCCGTTCAAGAAAACATATTCAAAAATATTACGACACAAGTGATGTAGGCACTTTTCCAACAAGACTGCCGCCTATTTCTCTGCGTCCGCACCTTACAGACCTCAAGGAAGCTATTAACTATAATGAAATTTTTGAGCAGCTTATGCTCCTTACTCTGACGATTTATACTCCGACACACTATATACTTCCGAGCAAGATGGAAAAATACGCAGAGCTTTACGGAGATAATAAGGTCAATGTCGGCTTTACGCAGGCTAACCGTGAGCAAGGTATTAGACGACTTACAGCAATAAACCTGATGAAGCGTATGGAAAGCTCTGTCTATTCCTTTAATCTCACATTGAAGCGTATTAAGGAATTGATTGAAAGCACCATAGATACTATCGACCGATTTGATAAACATTCAAGTGTAAACCTTGATTTGACGGATATTTCAAATGTGGACGAGTTTGATGATGAAGACCAGAACACAGACGACCTTTTCTCTCTCGGCAAAAAAGTAAAAATTGACCTTGCGGATATGGATTATGTGTCTTGGAGAGAAAGTCTTGCCAAAGACGCAGAAGTTCTCGAACTATTGACCCTTATGGTCGGCGATATAACTCCTGAACACGATTCAAAACTGCAAGAACTGTATCGTGTTATAGATGATAAAATAGCTCACCCAATTAACGAGGGCAATAAGAAAATCATTATCTTTACCGCTTTCGCAGATACAGCAGGCTATCTGTATGACAATGTCAGCAAGTATGTGAAATCGAAATACGGACTTAATTCCGCTATGGTTTCAGGCTCGGTGGACGGTCGCACAACCTGCCCTAAACTGCGTGGAGATTTGAATACCGTTCTTACTTGCTTCTCTCCGATTTCAAAGGACAGAGATTTGTTTGCCGGTATTCCGAAAGAAGATATTGATATTTTGATTGCAACAGACTGTATTTCCGAAGGTCAGAATTTGCAGGACTGCGATTTCCTCATCAATTACGATATACATTGGAATCCGGTTCGCATTATTCAGCGTTTCGGTCGAATTGACCGTATCGGCAGCAGAAACACAGTAATTCAGCTTGTAAACTTCTGGCCTGATGTAACTCTTGACGATTACATCAATCTCAAAGCCAAAGTTGAAACAAGAATGAAAATTGTCGATATGACCGCTACCGGCGATGACAATATTTTGAGCGATGAGGAAAAAACCGACCTTGAGTACAGAAAGGCTCAGCTTAAAAAGTTACAAGATGAAGTTGTTGATATTGAAGATATGACAACGGGTATTTCCATTATGGACTTGGGACTTAATGAGTTCAGACTCGATTTACTCGAATACATAAAGAACCACCCCGATATTGAAAAAGCACCTTTTGGACTTAATGCTGTTGTTCCGGCAAATGAGGACGCACCTGCCGGTGTGATATTTGTTTTGAAAAATCGCTCTAACAGCGTAAATATTGATAATCAAAACCGACTTCATCCGTTCTATATGGTTTATATAAGCAATGATGGAAAAATTGTTTGCGACCATTTATCTCCGAAGGATATGCTTGATAAAATGCGTCTTCTTTGTAAGGGTAAAACAGAACCTATACCTGAGGTTTATAAGCAGTTCAACAAAGAAACTCGTGACGGAAAAGATATGTCAAAGTTCTCTCATCTTCTTGGAGAAGCGATTGCTTCTATTATTGAGGTCAAAGACGAAAGTGATATTGACAGTTTCTTGGGTGGTGGACAGGTTAGCTTTTTGACAAACGAGATTAAAGGCTTAGATGACTTTGAACTTATTTGCTTCTTAGTCGTAAGATGAGGTGATTATAATGCTCGGTTTACCGAAAGCAACGGAAATGAGCAAACAGCTTCCAAAGAAAGCTATATATGCAAAGTTCCAAATGAATACAGCGGCAAAGGAAAAAATCGACGCCGATATTTCGAGAATTACTATCGTTAATGAGATAGCACCAAATAAGGTGAATATTCCTGCCGGAGAGAAGATCAAAAACTTCTTTGTATTGCTCGTTTCTCTCAAAAGAAAAGAGTTTGATGAAAAAACGATTGCAATGCTGTCAAAGCTTATTCCTCAGAACATTTTATTCGTATTGGAGTATGGCAGCGAAAGCAAACTTGCGATTTATCACACAAAAATAATGCAGACAGATTGGAAACCAACCGAGGAGCAAAGAATAAAGCTTCAAGGCTTAAATCTTGATAAGGTTTGGGAAAACTTGATAAAGAGTTTGGAGTGTGGAGTGTGGGGTGAGGAGTTATCACTTGATGAAAACCTTGCCTTGCACGAAAAACAAGACAAACTAAAAAAAGAAATAGATAAACTCGAAAAACAGGCACGAGCCGAAAAACAACCAAAAAAGAAATTTGAGCTTGCCGGAAAAGTGAAAAAATTGAAAGAAGAACTGAAACAAATGTCAGTGGATAATAACGGAGGTAAAACAAATGGATAAACTGAAAATGCAGACAGCTAACAAGGCTGATGAAAATTTCAAAAAGTTGGCGGCTATGTTTCCCAATGCCGTTACAGAAACGATTGACGAGAACGGTGAAGTAGTCCGTGCTATTGATAAGGATGTGCTTATGCAGGAGATTTCCTGCAAGGTCGTTGACGGTAACGAAGAACGCTATCAGTTTACTTGGCCTGACAAGAAGAAGTCTGTTCTTCTCGCCAATGCACCGATAAACAAAACCCTCCGTCCTTGCAGAGAAGAAAGTGTTGACTTTGATAACACAGAAAACCTCTATATCGAGGGCGATAACCTTGAAGTGTTGAAACTCTTGCAAGAAACATACCTCGGCAAAATCAAGATGATTTACATAGACCCGCCGTATAATACGGGAAATGACTTTGTATATGCAGATGATTTTGCTCAAAGCACAGATGAATACCTTGAAAACAGCGGACAGTTTGACGAGGACGGCAACCGCCTTGTTAAAAACCTGGACAGCAACGGTCGTTTTCATACCGACTGGCTAAATATGATTTATCCAAGACTTAAGCTCGCAAAAGACTTGCTGTCAGAGGACGGATTGATCTTTATTTCCATTGACAACAATGAGATTGAAAATCTCAGAAAAGTTTGTGATGAAATCTTTGGTGCATCAAATTGCGTTTCGCAGTTAGTATGGAAAAATAAATATGGTGCTGGCGGTGGTACAAATAGCGTTGCTTATGTTCATGAGTATATTTTGGTTTACGCAAAAAACGAGATCATATCTATAACTTGCGACTTGAGCGATGAATTGATTTCTGCTTATAACAAGCAGGATGAGAAGTTTGCGTCAAGAGGTGGTTACTTAACTCAGCCGCTTGCATCAACAAGTAAAGGTGCAAGAGCAAATTTGATGTATCCTATTTTTCATGAGGGAAATGAAATTCATCCACCTAAAGGCGGCAGATGGATTTGGTCTAAAGAGAAATTTGACAAAGCGTATGCGAACAACGAGGTTGTGATTAACAAAACAAAAGACGGTTGGAGCGTTCGTTTCAAACAATATCTGAAAGATGAGGATGGAACTATGCGTAAAGGCACTCAGCTTTCGATGATTACGAATGTTTTCAATCAGGAAGGCACAAAAGAGTTTGCCGAGTTGATGGGTGATAAGCGCATTTTCGACTTCCCTAAACCGACAAAACTGATTTCCCAGTTGCTTAAATTGGAGATAAACGGAATTAGTAATAAGGATGCAATTATTCTTGATTTCTTTTCTGGTTCAGCAAGCACCGCAAATGCTGTGATGCAGCTCAATGCTGAAGACGGCGGACACCGTAAGTTTATTATGGTTCAGCTTCCTGAAGAAACAGATGAAAATAGCGAAGCATATAAAGCAGGCTATAAAAATATTTGCGAAATCGGTAAAGAACGTATTCGTCGTGCAGGTCAGAAAATCTTGAATGAGTGTGGAGTTAGGAGTGTGGAGAGTGGAGTTGATAACTCCAAATTTCAAACTCCACTCTCTAAACTCGACATCGGTTTCCGTGTTCTTAAGTGCGACACTTCCAATATGAAAGAGGTCTATTATAACCCTGCCGAGTACGAACCGTCGCTTTTCTCATCGCTTGAAGATAACATCAAAGAGGACAGAACTCCGGAGGATTTGTTGTTCCAAGTTATGCTTGACCTCGGAATTTTGCTTAGCAGTAAAATTGAGTGTGGAGTTTGGAGAGTAGAGAGTGGAGCTGAGTATAAATATTTCAATGTTGAAGACGGATATTTAATTGCTTGCTTTGATAAAAACATTTCGGAGGAATTGATTACA
>UMLL01094905.1_pt1 | contig 10739 bp, 6 predicted proteins | sample 1966591 | NCBI WGS metagenome assembly UMLL01 (sample SAMEA4836200, study PRJEB28245) | human gut metagenome | biome: gut microbiome; material: fecal sample | place: Denmark | collected 2008 | reverse complement strand
ATGTGTGAAAAGATTTACACACCGAAAGGTCGCAGCAGCAATGAAGAATGAAAAAATCAGTTTTATAGGCGGAGGCAACATGGCCCTTGCAATTGCTTCCGGTCTTGTACAGTGCGGACGCGTGAAAAGCTCTGATATAACAATTTACGAAATATCAAAAGAGCGCAGGGAAAAGCTTATCGGGCTTGGCTTTAACGCAGTTGCCAATGCAGCAATGCTTGGTCAAAGCCGCATTACATTTCTTGCGGTAAAGCCGGCACACGCCGAAGCGGCTTTGGAGCAGTATGCCCAAAGCGTCTGCACATGTGACAGCTGCGTAAGTATAATTGCCGGTATATCCGCAAAAGAAATAAGCCGCATGCTGCTTGATAAATTCAAAGTTATTCGCATAATGCCCAATACCCCTACGCTTGTGGGAATGGGCATGTTTGCGGTATCGGATGATTATACGGCAAGCAGAGATACTGTGGATTTTGTAATAGGGCTGCTTAGCTGTATCGGGGCGGTAACAGAGGTGCCCGCGCGGCTGATGGATGCGGTGACTGCCGTATCGGGCAGCGGACCTGCATATGTTTTTATGTTTATTGATGCAATGATAAATGCCGGAGTGCGCGCCGGTCTTTCCCGCGAACAGGCTTCCGCGCTTACATTGCAAACGGTGATAGGTTCGGCAAACATGGTTAAGCAAACAGGAAAATCGCCTTCCGACCTTAAAGATATGGTATGCTCCCCCGCCGGGACAACAATTGAAGCCGTGTATGCACTGGAGAAAAACGGATTTACTGCCGCTATTATGGAAGCTGTTAAAAAATGTGAGGAAAAAAGCCGGGAAATGAGCAATGCAAAATGACAGACGCGCAACAGTACAAGCATAAGCGCTGAATAATGTTTGAGAATATTGAAACAGCAGCCCGGTCAGGCTGCTGTTTTTATAATAACGCAAGTTTTGATTAGAATATGTTTTCTTTTTTTATAAGCTTTGCAGCACCGACAAAAGCTCCTCCGCTTATAAATGCAAGCGCTGCAAGCAGCAGGAAGCTGTCGTTATCGGCCGTATCCTTCTGCGGCTCCGACGGTCTTCTCTCAATGGCGGCAATGGCATCCTCAATAGCCTTTGCCATGGTGTCAACCGCCGCCTGTTCGTCTATGTTTTTGCCGCGTACTACCGCGTCCATCGCCGCCTGCACCGCTGAAAAGTCCTTGTATTCATCCTTATTCAGAGCGTTTGCCTTGGCTATCGCGTTATCCACACTGCTGTAATCCGCAGGCTGTACGGAAAATTCTACGGGTTTGTCACTGTCCTTTTGAATATAAGTATCGCTGCCGTCCTCATTTGTATAGCCGCTTCCCCTGACACCGCCGGTAAGGCTGAGTGTTTCCGCCTTGATTACCGTATTTCCGGCGCAGCCGGCATCAAATTTCACGGTGCCACCGCTGAACGAAGCAGTACCGCCGGGTATTTTTATCAAAGGCTGAACATAATCATCGCTATACCACCCCGCCGGAAACGCAATGGGCGTATATTCGTCCCAATCCCATGCCGCGTCCAGCACTCCGCCGCTGACCGTAAGATTTTTGCAGTATATGGCATGAGATGCGTACATTACATCGCCCCTATTCGGATACATATGCACCGCCTCGCGCACCGTCAGGCTGCCGTTTTGAAGCAGAACGGTGTTCGCATTGACGCGGCCGCTCACAACCGTGCCGCCCGATATCGTAAGTTTATCCGGGCCGTAAATATGACTCGTTGTTACCTTACCACCGGTAACAGAAAACACCGCCTGACCCTCTTTGGCGTGATAGCTGTCCATATATATACCGCCGGCGCACTCAAATTCACCGCCGCTTACCTCAATGTTTCCGTTTGCCGTGGCAAATATGTTTTTTGCAATTGTAACGGCACTGGCGGCATCATTTGTGCCCAAAACACTTATTTTGCCGCCTGAAAGCTTCAGGTCGCCATTGGAAATATTGATGGCACCGCTTGCCGTGGCGGAAACAAAGGCGCTGTCTTTAACGGTAAGATTACCCGAAATTATATATATACCGAAACTAAAGCCTATATCCGGAAGGGTTTCGGCAATCAATTTACCGCTGCCGGAAACATTGATATTACCGCGATAGATATCAACGCCTTCGGAAAAGGACTCACGGACATTATCAGGATCCTCGTTATCAAACGACTTTCCGCCGACAGCGGTAAGCGTGCCGCCCGTAACGGACAGGCCGTGTCCTTCAGCAATCTGAACGCCGAGAGAGAATGCTACATCACCGCCGGACGATTTACCGCCCTGCGCGGTCACAACGCCGCTTTTGACAGTAAAATCACCGTTTGCATAAAGGCCGACCGAATATGTCCAAGCATCGCCGCTGTTGTTATGCTCGCCGGAGTTTACGAAAAGCTTGCCCGTCCCCTTTGTTTCGCCCTGTATTGTCAGCGCACCTGCGGCATAGATGCCGTAAATGCTTATTTTATTTTGGTGGCTGCCGGCCTGCGATGCGGCCGCATTGCCGCCGTTGATTCGGTTTTCCGTGCCGTCCGCCAAAATAACGGTTGCGCCGTCGGGCAGCTTTATCGCGGTGGTTGCCGCAGCAGTAAAGTCAATGCCTTTGAGCGTAAGGGTCTTGGTGGTGTTATCCCAAACGGAATCTTCCGTACCTGTCTTGGCGCTGTTCAGCAGTGCTATTGCCGCCGCACCGCCGTCGGAGGCGGTAAAGTCTGCAGTTTCGGAAGCGGGCGATGCCGCAAGGGCTGTTAACGGTACAATATACATTATCATAATGCATAATGTCAGTAATATGCCAAGCATTCGTTTTCTCATTTTAATTACCTCTGCATTAAAGTATTTTTTCTGTGTTTTTCTGCAAGTACGGTGCAGATGCTGCCGACAATGAACAGCAGCGCCAGGTACAGCACGCCGTTATCGCCGGTGGATGGCAGCTTCTCCGTTACGGTGCTTGCCTTTGTGATCTCCGTTTCTGCGGCAGCATCGCCGTAATACCTACCGCAGATGCTGCAGTACCAGTATTCAATATTGCCCTCGGCCTCCGCAGTGGCCTCCTTTGCGGGAAAATGCTCAAGCTTGGTATGATTGTTTCCGTCCGGCTCGCCGTAGCCTTGGCCGCATATATCGCACACTGCTTTATCCGTGCAGGTGGCTGTGCCGCCCGCGTGCTCGGAAACCGCCTTTTCACAGGTATCGCAGAGATGATCGTTATTATCGTCACTGTGCGGCGCTTCGTCCAGTCTGTCCGAGCATACGGCGCACTCCCTCCAATGAGAGTCGTCATCATACTTATAACCGGCTTTGGGCTGATGCCCGGCTGCCGCAATTGTTTCTCCGCACTCGGAGCATATTGCAGAATCCGTGCATGTCGGCTTTGCTGTGCTGCCGCTGTGATCGCATACCGTCCACTGCGCCGAAATTTCCTCATTTTCAAGAAGAGGCGCCGTAAAATCGAATGCCGACCAGCCGCCGAAGATATACCCTTTCTTAGCAGGCTTTTCACCGGGCACAGCCGCTTTTTGTCCGCGCAGAATCTTCTGTGCGTTTATCTCGCTGCCGCCGCCCGTGTTGAAGGTTACATAACGGTATGCGGATTCCTTGATATCAGCGCCGCCGAATTTTACTCTTCCGTAGTATATGCCGCCGTAAACAGTGCCGCCGTTCAGCTCGATTTCAGCCGAAGCCGCAAACTCGCCGTCGTTGACGGCTCCCCCTTCCAGGATAAACCGGCCGCTGAAATTGCCGTTATTTATGCTCCCGCTTTTGTTTGTAAGCCTATGGCGGAATGTACCGCCGTTAATAACCCCCTCGTTATCAACCGCGCCGTTAAAAATTCCGCCGGTAATTTTACCTTTGTTTATAACCGCAGCCTTGATATCCACTTCATTTTCTGCCGCAAACTCGGCATTTTCACCTATTCTCAGTATGGTATTTGCCGAAAAGGCGTTTGTGTAAAAAAGGAATTTGCCGCTTTTGAGGGTGATGTTATCCAGCGACCCGGCCGCGCCGCAATCGGTGATAACCAGCGTGCCGTTGTTTTCCGCCGTGACAGCGGTCTGTTGGGTGTTTCCGCCGCTTATGCTTTTGCCGTTGAGGCAGATATAAACGCCGTCGGCTGTTACCGCATTTGCCGAGCCAAGATTGATATTATTGACCAGATAATAATATCCCGCCGTCTGTGGAAGCGAATCGGTTGAAGGCCACGCCGTCCATATCGTATCGGTATGGGTATGTCCGCTTTGAGTGTTTTTATTTCCGCATATGCAGTGCTCATGCTGTTTCCACTTTGCCGTAAGCACCGTAACCTCCGCCGGAACGCTGTCACCCGGCATATAGGTGTTTACGCCGTCGCTCCAGCCGAGGAAATCGGCGGAGGGATCCGTTACGGCAATGCCCTCCCGCGCAGGAGCGGCAAAGCTTTCGCCGTTTTTAACGACAAGATTTATGCTGCCCTCGCCGTTTACCGTTCCTCCGCCAAGGTTCAATTTAACGGCCTTCAGCCCGTCCCTGCCCAGCGAGCCGGCATTTTTCACTTCCAAAACGGGGCGGAAGCCGAGTCTGTAAGATGAGGGCTCGGCATTGTTATAGCTGAAATACCTTGCGGAGCTTTCGCCGCGAATAACTCGGTACGATGTATACCCGGCGCTTGTATCCTGTCCCGTTGAATACATCTTGCTCCAGTTGGAGATATATCCCGAATTGTCCGCGTAGTCCTGCCGTGCCTTGTTAAGAACGGTATCCCATTCATTGTTGGCCGGGATGCCGCGCTCGACAGCGCCTGTGCCGCTGTATGCGCTGCCCACTGTCGGAGCGCGCAGCACATAGCTTATGTTTCCGCATTCATAATCTTTTCCGAAAATCAGCCCCTCCGTATTGAGAATGTCCCATTTTACGGTATGGGTCACGGCATAATCCGCAATAAACAGGCTGTGTTCATAGGAGTAGCCGTACTGCGCGCTGCTGTCAGTTGCGGCCGCCGCCTCTTCGGAGGCTTTTTTAAATCCTTTGGAATTGCCGTTAAGCACATAGGCGTTGACTGTTCCCACATAGGTAAACGGAACATAATGCAGGGTGCCGTCGGGCAGACTGCCGTTTACCGTGCCGGGAATCTGCGCTAAGGACAGATCAAAGTAGTATCTTGTGCCGGGAGCAAGGTCAAATTGCTCCTCGACCTTTTTCACCACCGTAAGCTCGATATCCGTAAAATCGCTTGCATAGTCGGTCATTTTGTCGCCGTTATACTGTTCGCTGAACAGCTTGAGGGTATAACTGCCCGGCTCAAGGTCGGACGGTATATCAAGGCTTGCGGTGCCTCGGGGGTTATAATGCGCTATACGCCCGTAGCAGAGGATATTGCCGCTCTTATCCGCCAGCATTGCGGAAACATATTCGTTAGCGCCGGTACCTGCACCGGAGTAATTTACGGACAGGCTCTGCCCCGCTTCCGCCACCGTTGTGTTTACGGAAGCGCTGAAGCTGCTGCGTCCGGCATCCCTGAGAGTCAGCTTCCATTCATTTCCCGTATATGCGGAAACATAATTGAAGTTTTCCGCTTTTCCGCCGACGGCGGCAGAAATAAAGAGCACCGTGTTCGTATCAAGGTTAAAAGCCGGACGGGCTCCCCAAAAATAGTTTGCCTGCGTAGCGCTTACGCTGCCGTCGCCGTTTATGGTGCCCACCTTAAAGGACGAATCCTTATAGGGCGAACGAAGCCACCATATGCCCTGACCCGATCCGCTTGCTTTGCGATCGTAGTTTCCCTTTTCGCCGGCCGGAAAATAGGTTTCCGCCTCTTCGGCTGAAAGGAAAAACACTTTGTCTCCGTTTAAAATATCGGCCGATGCGGCAAAGTTTACATTATACTGCCCCGCGTTATGGGCATTGTCGCTCTTGACGGTGGCAATAAGCCCCGCCGCCTCCTGCTTGCTGAAGGCAGATGTTATGCCGTAATACCCATATGCCCCCTTTGTAGTGCCGGCAAAGTCCGTACACCATTTCTGCGCATCGCTGCCCTTCCATTCGTTTGAATGAGAGGCTTTGGTGCCGTCTTTATAATACTGATTATAATATACATCGTAGTAGTAAGCGTTTTGGAAATACATACCGCCCGATAAATGTCAGGCATCATTGCCCAACAGCTTTTTTGACAGCAGGAACATACCGTCTGCCCCCGTGTTGGTTTTTTTGTCCAACACAATCCATTCAACGGCGCTGCCCCTCCATGTGCCGTAATAGATGCTGCTGCCCCGTTCTCCCTTGATGCCGTCCGTGCCAAGCTGTACTGCGGCAGGCGTCCCCGCCGCTTTTCCGGCGGCAATGATGACGGTGGGCGCAAGCCATGCCGCCATACATAAGATAAGCAGGATACTGAGTATTCGTTTCTTCATTGCTCGTTACCTCCGTTTATGTGTTTATGTATTGTGAGCGGTATTTATCTGAAAAAGCCGCGCATTTGGCGATGGGCTCAATTAGCAGCTATCCGTTTCTTGAAGCATGTGTACAAATTTGCCCTTGTATAGAAGCAGGCATCCGCCGGATTCCCGATTGTCCTGCCCTCCAAGCCGTTTTAGGCGCAGCACTTGCTTAAGGCGTTTTTTCATAAGCTCGCGTTTCCGTTCATCATGCTGCCGTGTTATTCTCTTTCAGGCATGCCTCAACAATATAAAACGACCATTCGTTTAGTTTTAGTATAACATATAGCCGTAAAAAATGCAAAAAGTGATTGCAAAAATACAAGCACTTACGATTAAAAATACAATCTATTATATTAAATACACTTGTTAAGTTTTGCAAATCATATGATTTTCAATATACCGCAAAATACTTATTGCCGCAACGCCGTAAAGGTTGATTAAGATACGCAAAAAACGCCGAAGTTATCGGCGTTTTTGCAATGTGCGTTTAATGCGTTAAATTTATTATTTAAGTCTTATCTGATATGTGGCAGGATAGCTGCTGCCGTCTTTTTCGTATGTGATCTTCATCATTATGCCGTCATCCGTCCATGACGGGGAGAAGTCGGCGCTGATGCTGGCGAAAAGCTCGGTAAGTATGCCGCTGTTTATATCATATTCATATACTTTCTGCACATATTGATCGTCGGTTTCGGAATCTATGGAGAAATAAACCTTTTTGCCGTCATGCGAAAAGAAATACTCGCCGATGGTTATGTTATCAATAATGGCGCGTGTCTGCCGATTCTGCATGCTGTATATATACAGCGCGTATTTGCCCTCCTGCTCTTTATATGGCAGTGTATAGAGAATGCTGCTGCCCGATGCATCAACTGTGAAATAATCGCAGCTGAGCAATGCTTCGGAAGTTCCGGAGGCTATATCATACCGCACAAGCTCTTCCTTATCGTCGTTGACCGTGTTGAAATAGAGATAATTGCCGCTGCAGTAGATATCGGTTTCTATCTGTTCCTTATCGGACAGCTTTGTAATGCTTTGAGAAGCGATATCAAACTTTGAAAGATACGGAATATCAACGCCCGCCATGAAGTATATAGCATCGGAACCCGAAGACCATGCCGCCCCCGTAATGAAGGTACCGAGAATATCGGCATCAATGCTTATGATGCTGTTTTGTTCAAATGAATATACGCTTGCAAGCATCGTGCCCTCAATCTGTTCCACATAGAGCAGATACTTGTCATCCGGAGAAAACTTTGCAAAAGCGACGGATGTGGTTTCGTACTCGGTAAGCTTTTTAATGGAGCCGTTTTTGTCCACCACGAACAAACGCTCGGTATCGTACTTATCGCTTACCTCCTTACGGGCGAAAATTGCCTTGGTATCATCATTGCTTATGCAAAGCGGCCGTCCATCGGCAAAGAAAACATTGGCGCTTTCCCCTATTCCGCTGCGATTGATGATTATTTTTTCGTTAAGCTCATTCAGTTCTCCGCCGTCAGCATAGCCCGGCAGCTCTCCGGAGCCTGTGGAAAATATGCGAAGCTGCTTATTCTCAAGCAAACGCGGATATTCCGCTTCTATTTCGCTTTTAAGGCTTAACGCATCCGCCTCGTTATCAAAGGCTTCGCTTATCATAACGACCGCGGAGCCGTCTTTGGTGAGCGTAGGCGTAAGGCCGGCATCTTCATCAAGCGCACCCTCCTGATACTCATAGAAGAGATTACCCACTACATAATAGCTTACAGAGGGCGCTGTATCCTTTTTGCGAAGAAACACGGATAGCACACCGTCGCTTTGTGCAACACGGAAATCCACTTTTTGGCTGAGGTTCAGATATATCTGCGAGTTTGTTCTTCCGCCGGCCGGCAAAACCTTAAAGCAGCCCATTACAAGCCCTGTATCATCGGAAATATGAGTGTTCTGCTGAAAATCCCAATAAGCAAGATTCTTTACCGACAGCACAAGCCTTGTGGGGTTTTCGCAGAATGAAACCGTATACTCAGGCACGCCGATTATATTGCTTTCATTTCCGGTGGCCGTTTTGCTTCCGCTTACAAAGCTGAAGCGGACCTCCGTTTCTTCACCGGACTGCACCGTGGAAATATCTTTAAGGTTGACATCACTCTGCGCAGTACCGCCGTTTACCGCCTGATCGGTGTTCTTATAATCGCCGCCGCTTACGGCGGGGTTACAGGCGCACATACCCAGAAGCATACAAAGGGTTGCAAGAAGCGCTATATATTTTTTCATTTAATCTGACTCCTTTTCCCGCGATAAATATCGCACATTTTTATAGGACACGGTGTATTGTTGGTTGCAGCAGCCGCGGCGTTTATTGTACAGACCGCCGCCGGCAGAGCGATAAGAATTTTATCGGCCGAACAGACGGAAGGCTTCAAAATCATTGCCGAAGATACGGCGCACCGCTTTTGCAAAGCCGTTGAGCGCATAGTCGCGGTCGATCGTAACGCAATGACCGTCCTTTACGGTGATACGGCCGTTCACCATGAGCGTATCAAGCATCTTGCTCTCTGCCGAATATACAACGGACGCAAACGGATCGTGCAGCGGCATCTGAAACGGAGATGGGCGCAGCAGCATTATATCTGCCGGCGCGTCTTTTTTTAGTATGCCGGTGCCGGTGCTCAAAGCCTTGCCCCCGTTTACAGTTGCAGCCTCCAAAGCAGCAAAGGCATCAAATGCAGAAGCGTTTTTATTTATGCCCTTTTGCAGCAGAGATGCCGCAAAGGTTTCACGGAACATATCAAGGTTATTGTTGCTGCCGTTGCCGTCGGTGCCTATACAGATGTTTACGCCTGCGCCGCGCATTTTCTCAATCGGTGCAACGCCGCTTGCCAGCTTAAGATTGCTGCATGGGTTATGCAATACGCTGACATTGTATTGCTTCATAAGGCTTATATCCTCCGGCGTTACCGCCACGCAGTGAGCCGCAAGCGTAGGCGCCTTGGATAGAGCTCCTATCCTATCAAGCAGCCCAAGCGGCGTTGTTCCGTGCCGTTTTACGCATTGTTCAACCTCGGACTGTGTTTCGCTGATGTGGATATGAACCGGTCGGTTTATCCTTTCAGCCTCTGCATACACTTCAAGAAGCGCCTGCGGCGAACAGGTATATTCCGCATGGGCGGACGGGATAACCCGTATACGCCCGCATGCACCGTCATATTTGCTAAATAACGCCCTGCTCTCCTCCATGCGGCGTTTTAAGCCGTCAGGGCCGTCCGTATCTACGATCGGGCGCGAAATGCAGGCGCGTATGCCGCTTTCTATGCAGGCGCGGGCATTTGCATCAACGCCCATGTACATATCGTTTACACACGCGGTTCCGTGCTCCATGGCTTCCGCGCAGGCCACAAGCGAGCCGTAATAAAGTATCTCCTCATCCATTTTGTCTTCAACAGGCCAGATGTTTCCCAGCCAGCGGTCAAGCGAAAGATCGGAAGCGAAGGAGCGGAAATATGTCATTGCAAGATGATTGTGCGTATTTATAAAGGCGGGCATAACAATTCCGCCGTGAGCATCAATGATGCTGTAAGTCTGTCGGGGAGTGTAATCTCCGTATTTCCCGACATAGCTTATACGGCCGTCGGAAACCTCTATGCAGCCGTCCGGGATAACCTCCCTGCCGTTCATTGTAAGCAAAAGCGCATTTATTATTAACTGTGTCATGCTACACCTTTCAAAAGCACCGAACAGGCGCAGAACACGCCGGTATATGACATTACCTGAATAATATCCCGCAGCATTATATTCCGCACTGCTTCTATTGATATTCAGGGATAAATATCAAAATTATTATACTATACTTTCAGGCAAAACAAAAGCAAAAAAACAAAAAAGCACCCCCAAATGCGGGATGCTTAAGATAATTAACCGACTGTTCATTTTTCTGCGCCCGCTTTATTATGCATACTCAGTCCCTTGGCCGTGAAAAGCGGCCGCATGATCAGATATAAAAGGCGTGACAGCCTATGATCCTGTAAAGCTTGCGATTTTTTGCGGCCCAAGAATCAGTTATATTCTTCATGTTGAAAAACTGAGCAGTACTGACAGGTCTGGCCCCAAAATATGCATCAATGGCGGCAAGGCGGCATATGGCAGTGGGGGTTTTATTGATGCTTCCGCTTTTTACGACGCTGAAAGCATTTTTTTGATATATTACATCATGCATGGACTTTCCGCTTGCCTCCATGCGGTTCATAACCACGCTGCCCACCGCCACCAGACCCTCATAGCACTCATTTCCCGCCTCGGCGTAGATAAGATGCGATAAAAGGTCTATCTCGTCACGCTG
>UMLL01018227.1_pt1 | contig 10782 bp, 7 predicted proteins | sample 1966591 | NCBI WGS metagenome assembly UMLL01 (sample SAMEA4836200, study PRJEB28245) | human gut metagenome | biome: gut microbiome; material: fecal sample | place: Denmark | collected 2008 | reverse complement strand
ATCAACGCGACGATCGTAATCTTTGACCGTATCCGTGAGGAACTTCCGCTTATGAAGAGAAATACAGATCTGTCAGAACTTGTAAATAAGTGTATTACACAGACACTGACAAGAAGTATTTATACTTCACTGACAACATTTATCATGGTTGCGGTACTGTTTATTATGGGTGTAAGTTCTATTCGTGAGTTTGCAGCACCTCTGATGGTAGGTATCGTCTGCGGTGGATATTCTTCTGTATGTGTTACAGGAGCACTGTGGTATGTAATGAAGACGAAAGTCGGCAAAAAAGCACAGCCAAAGAAAAAGAAAAAATAGATCATAAAATGATCAGGGAAGCAGTTATGCCTATTGACAGGGCATAACTGCTTTTTTTAAAATAGAAATATAATATTCTGACGGACAGATACAAAGGGGATAAAGATAAATGGAACGATGGGTTCTGCTGCGCAAAGGTGCAGATTTTGAAGCGATAGGAAAGAAATATCAGATTAGTCCGAGACTGGCATGCCTGATCCGCAACAGGGATGTGATCGGAGAAGAGGCAATCGAACGTTATCTGAATGGAACGATCAGTGATCTGTATGACGGGATGCTGATGAAAGATGCGGATAAGGCGATTGACATTTTGAAAGAAAAGATTGCAGAGGAGAAGAAAATCCGGGTGATCGGAGATTATGATATTGATGGTGTGAATGCGACGTATATTTTGCTGGAGGGGCTGGAACGTCTCGGGGCATATGTGGACAGTGATATTCCGGACCGCATAGGAGACGGATATGGTCTGAATCGGCATCTGATCGACCGGGCTTACGATGCCGGAATCGATACGATCATTACCTGTGATAATGGAATCGCAGCAGCAAATGAGATTGCATATGGCAAAGAACTGGGCATGACGATCATCGTAACGGATCATCATGAGATCCCGTTCGATGAAATAGACGGAGAAAAGATATACAGACTTCCACCAGCGGATGCAGTGATCGATCCGAAGCAGAAGGACTGTGTATATCCGTTCAAGGGACTCTGTGGCGCGGCGGTTGCATATAAACTGATGGAGGCGTTGTGGGAAAGCATGGGGAAAGATTCCACTGATCTGGATGATCTGATTGAAAATGTTGCAATCGCAACGGTCGGTGACGTGATGGATCTGGAGGATGAGAACCGGATCTTTGTCAAAGAAGGACTGCAGATGCTTAAGCGAACGAAGAATCCGGGACTGAAAGCACTGATAGAATGTACAGGAATTGATAAAGAAAGTCTGAATTCTTATCATATAGGGTTTGTTCTGGGCCCCTGTATCAACGCAAGCGGGAGGCTGGATACAGCAAAGCGGGCACTGAAACTTCTGCGGGTGCGTACACAGAAAGAAGCGGATATTCTTGCGGGTGATTTAAAAGCATTAAATGACAGCAGAAAGGATATGACCGAAGAAGCAGTAAAGCTTGCGAAAGAACAGGTGGAGACGACAGATTTATCCGACGACAGGGTACTGGTCATCTATCTGCCGGATTGTCATGAAAGTCTTGCGGGGATTGTTGCGGGAAGAATAAGGGAATGCTATTACAAACCGGTATTCGTACTGACGGATGCAGAGGATGGTGCGAAAGGATCCGGACGGTCGATCGACGGATATCATATGTATGAGGAACTGAATAAATGCAAAGATATCCTGACGAAGTTTGGCGGACACCGGCTGGCAGCAGGACTTTCTCTGGAGAAAGAGAATATCGCAGAATTCCGGAGAAGACTGAATGAGAACTGCACCCTGACGGAAGAAGAAATGAAAGAAAAAGTCACGATTGATATGGAGATGCCGTTTCTTTGTGTGACGGAAGAACTGGTGAAAGAGCTGGAACTTCTGGAACCATTCGGAAAAGGGAATACAAAGCCGATATTTGCCGCACGCGGAGTGACGCTTCTGGGAGCGAGAATACTTGGAAAGAACAGAAATGTACTGAAGATAAAGGCACAGGATGCAAACGGAAGTGTCATAGAAGCCATGCTGTTCCAGAATGTGGAAGGATTCTTAAAGAATATGGAAGAGACCTACGGGCGCATGGAGGTGGATGCTCTTTTACAAGGCAGAGGCGGTCATATAAAAATTGCGGTGACTTATTATCCTGATATCAATGAATATATGGGAAAGAGAACACCGCAGATTGTGATCACACATTACCGTTAAGCTGGTTTCTCTCGTTGCAGTGTGAAAACCATAGATTGAAAATCAGAACGAGTAATGGTATACTTAAAGTTGTATTTTAGACAGAAATGGAGAGAGTATCATGAAACCGATAGAAGAGTATGTAAGAAGTATTCCGGATTTTCCGGAATCGGGAATTATATTCAGAGACGTAACAAGCATCCTTCAGGATGCAGATGGATTACATCTGGCGATAGACCTGATGCAGGAAAAATTAAAAGACGTGGATTTTGATGTGGTTGTAGGACCGGAATCAAGAGGATTTATCTTTGGTGTACCGATCGCATATAATCTGCACAAGCCATTTATCCCAATCAGAAAAAAAGGAAAACTCCCATGCGAGACGGTTTCTGTTGAATATGAACTGGAGTATGGCACAGCCACGATCGAGATGCACAAAGATGCAATCAAGCCGGGACAGAAAGTGGTTATTATTGATGACCTGATTGCTACAGGCGGAACCAACGAGGCTATGGTGAAGATGATCGAAAGCCTTGGCGGAGAAGTGGTAAAAGCAGTATTTCTGATGGAACTTGCCGGGTTAAAAGGAAGAGAAAGATTAGAAGGATATGATGTGGACGCTGTGATCACATATCCTGGAAAATAAAAAGAGAGAAATCAAGGGAAGGAGGCGTTAATATGTCTGATAAGACAACCTATGAATCACTGGACAACCGGATCGCACCGGAAGCACTGACAGAAGATCACACGAAAGGGCTTGCAGTTGTAGACGGGCATGCGGTAAAATCTCAGGAAGATTATGAGGACCCGAACCGGTTATATGACATGTTAATTGCCCGTATCCGAAAGTATCATCCGTCCACAGATGTTTCTATGATTGAAAAGGCTTATAAGCTGGCGGTAAAGGCGCATGGAGATCAGCGCAGGAAATCCGGAGAACCATATATCATCCATCCTTTGTGGGTAGCGATCATTCTGGCTGATCTGGAGATGGATAAAGAGACGATTGCGGCAGGTATGCTGCATGATGTGGGAGAAGATACAAAGTTTACGGAAGAAGATATCCGGAGGGAATTTGGAGATGAGGTAGCACTTCTGGTAGATGGAGTTACCAAACTGGGAAGACTCTCTTATTCATCGGATAAACTGGAGGTACAGGCAGAAAACCTACGTAAGATGTTCCTTGCCATGGCGAAGGATATCCGTGTGATCATTATCAAACTGGCAGACCGTCTGCATAATATGCGTACCTTGCAGTTCATGACGCCGGCAAAGCAGAAAGAAAAAGCGAAAGAGACGATGGACATCTATGCGCCGATCGCACAGCGTCTTGGTATATCTAAGATCAAGACGGAACTGGATGACCTGGCACTTAAGTATTCCCAGCCGGAGGTGTTCTATGACCTGGTGAACCAGATCAATGCAAGAAAGACAGAGAGGGAAGAATTCGTAGAGCAGATCGTAGAAGAAGTATCGACACATATGAAGAATGCGAATATCAAAGCAGAGGTCAACGGACGTGTCAAACATTTCTTCAGTATCTATAAGAAGATGGTGAATCAGGATAAGACGGTTGACCAGATCTATGATCTGTTTGCTGTGCGTATCATAGTAGAATCTGTAAAAGACTGTTATGCGGCGCTGGGTGTGATCCATGAGATGTATACGCCGATTCCGGGACGTTTTAAAGACTATATTGCTATGCCGAAGCCGAATATGTACCAGTCACTGCATACGACACTGATGAGTTCGGTCGGACAGCCGTTCGAGATCCAGATCCGTACAGAAGAGATGCATAAGACAGCTGAATATGGTATCGCTGCACACTGGAAGTATAAAGAATCCAATGACGGTAAGAAGAGTGTGGAGGCACAGGAGGAAGAGAAGTTAAGCTGGCTGCGTCAGATCCTGGAGTGGCAGAGAGACATGTCGGATAACAGAGAATTCCTGAACCTGATCAAAGGAGATCTGGATCTGTTTGCAGAGGATGTCTATTGCTTTACTCCGCAGGGAGATGTAAAGAACCTGCCGAATGGTTCAACTCCGATCGATTTTGCTTATGCGATCCACAGTGCGGTCGGTAACAAGATGGTAGGAGCCAGAGTCAACGGAAAACTTGTTAACATTGATTATAAGATTCAGAATGGCGACAGAATCGAGATCCTGACATCCCAGAATTCCAAGGGACCAAGCCGTGACTGGCTGAATATTGTAAAGAGTACCCAGGCAAAGAATAAGATCAACCAGTGGTTCAAGAAAGAGTTCAAGGAAAGCAATATCATCCGCGGTAAGGATATGATTGCGACGTACTGCAGAGCGAAAAGTATCAATGTTGCAAATATCATCCAGCCGAAATATCAGGAGATTGTTCAGAAAAAATACGGATTCAAAGACTGGGATTCTGTATTGGCGGCAATCGGACATGGCGGCTTAAAAGAAGGCCAGGTCGTGAATCGTCTTGCTGAAGAATATGGAAAAGATCACAGACAGGCAATTACCGATGAAGTTGTTCTGGAGAGAGTGGCAGAAGCAGCGAAGAATAAAGTACACATTGCCAAGTCAAAGAGTGGCATTGTTGTCAAGGGAATTGATGATATGGCAGTCCGTTTCTCCAGATGCTGTAACCCGGTACCGGGAGATGAGATCGTCGGATTTGTTACACGTGGAAGAGGACTTTCCATTCACCGAACGGACTGTATCAATATGATCCACCTGTCCGAATCGGAACGTGCAAGACTGATTCCTGCAGAGTGGGAGACCGAAGTGACGGAAAAATCCGGCGGTCAGTATCTTGCAGAGATCAAGATGTATGCGAATGACCAGCAGGGACTTCTGATGGAGATATCCCGAATCTTCACTGAGGGAAACGTAGATGTCAAATCTATGAATGTCCGTACCAGTAAGAAGGGAACGGCAACGATCGAGATGGGATTCATCGTTCACGGCCGTGAAGAATTGGAGCGCATCGTGAAGAAGCTGCAGCAGCTTTCCGGAATCATAGATATAGAAAGGGCAACAGGCTAAAAGTATGAAGATAGAAAAATACGTAGTGGGAATGATCGGTACCAATTGTTATCTGGTGATCAATGAAGAGACAAAGGATACGGTCATGGTTGACCCGGGATCATATCCGGCAAAATTAAAGAATGCCGTGAAAGAGCAGGGACTGAAGCTGAAGGCTGTACTTCTGACGCATGCACATTTTGACCATATTATGGGACTTTCCGATGTGATGGAAGATATAAAAGTTCCAGTATATGTGGAAGAAGCAGATCTACCGATGATGATGGACGGTGAAAGCAATCTGTCTTCTGGTTATATGCGCGGAGGATATCAGTTCGCGGATGCGGTTCCGGTCAGAGACGGACAGCAGCTTCAAATTGCAGGCTTTCAGTTCCGTGTGATCCATACACCGGGGCATACACCGGGCGGATGCTGCTATTATATGGAACAGGAAGATGTTCTTTTTAGCGGTGATACATTGTTCCGTACATCCGTCGGACGTTCGGACTTCCCAGGTGGAAGTGCATCAGCACTGGTCCGTTCTGTAAAAGAAAAGCTTTTGATATTACCGGAAGAGACGCATGTATATCCGGGGCATATGGAAGAGACGACGATTGGTTATGAAAAGCGTCATAATCCATTTGTATAATGAACGATAAGAAAAGACAGTGAAAGAAAACGGAATGGAGAAATAGAATGATTCAGATTATATGTAAAAGCGAGTCTTATACTTATAATGCGTATCATATATTAAAGGCTTTTTATCCGTCACAGGAAGTATCCTGTAAGACGGATGAAAAAGCCTCTAATTATGTAATGGTACATTTGCCGGATGACCGTGAAATTTCCGTGGGATTTGAGAACACCGTGGAAATTACTGACACAGCAGGTCGGGATGAAAGCACAGGGAAGATACAGGAAGATTCAGAGAAGGAGAGCCAGAAAAAAGAAAGAAAACGGCAGATTGATCTGAGTCTGTATGATCAGCTGGAAAGGATTACAGGAGAGCCGCTTGCGTGGGGAGTGCTTACGGGAGTGCGCCCGACCAAGCTTGCTATGCAGAAACTGGAAGCCGGATGGAAAAAAGAAGATTATATTAACTGGGCATGGGAAAGTGCGAGAGTGAGAGGAGAAAAAGCAGCTCTTGCATGGGAGATTGCCGAAAGAGAACAGAAAATTTTAAAAGAACTGGATTACGAGAACGGATATAGCCTGTATGTTGGAATCCCGTTCTGTCCATCGGTTTGTTCTTACTGTTCTTTCAGTTCCGGACCACTGGATCGCTGGAAAGAAAAAGTGGATGCATATGTGGATGCACTTTGCAAAGAGCTGGAATTTATCGCAGAACGCTCGAAAAACAAAAAATTAAATACGATCTACATCGGCGGAGGTACGCCGACAACGCTGACGGCAGAGCAGTTGGAACGGCTGATGAGCTGGATCGATGAGAAGTTTTCGAGAGAATACCTGCTGGAATATACAGTGGAAGCCGGAAGACCGGACAGCATTACAGAAGAGAAGTTGAAAGTCATAAAGAATCATGACATTACAAGAATTTCTATTAATCCACAGAGTATGCAGCAGAAGACGCTGGATGTGATTGGAAGAAAACATACCGTAGAAGAGATAAAAGAAGCCTATGCACTGGCCAGAAAGACTGGATTCGATAATATCAATATGGATATCATCGCAGGACTTCCGGGAGAAGATATTTCTGACATGGAAGATACACTGGCACAGATCGCACAGATGCATCCGGACAGTCTGACAGTGCATTCACTGGCGATCAAAAGAGCAGCCAGAATGGAGATGGAGGATTTGAACCGGGATGCGAAAGAGACGCATGAGATCCTTTCCGGCATGATCGAGAGGGCTGCAAAGGCAGCAAAAGAGATGGATCTTTTCCCGTATTATCTGTACAGACAGAAGAATATTGCGGGGAATTTTGAAAATGTTGGGTATGCAAAGGTTGACAAAGCTGGAATATACAATATACTTATTATGGAAGAAAAACAATCTATTATTGCCGCAGGAGCCGGAGCATCGACAAAGATTGTATTGAAGGATCCGATTCCTATGCCGGGCAGTAAAAAGAAGAAAATGACGCGTCTGATCCGTCAGGAGAATGTCAAGGCGGTAGATGCCTACATCGACAGGATCGACGAAATGATAGAACGCAAAGGAGAATGGTTATGGCATTAAAGAAGAAACCGGTTACCGGTATGAAAGACATGCTCCCACGTGAGATGGAGATCCGTGATTACCTGATCGGACTGATCAAAGAGACGTATAAGACATACGGATTCTGTTCCATCGAGACACCATGTGTGGAACATATCGAGAACCTGTGCAGCAAACAGGGCGGAGACAACGAGAAACTGATCTTCAAGATCTTAAAAAGAGGAGAAAAACTGAAGATCGATACAGCAAAAGAAGAAAACGATCTGGTAGACGGAGGACTGCGTTATGATCTTACCGTACCGCTTGCCAGATATTATGCAAACCATTCGAATGAATTGCCGGCACCTTTTAAGGCATTGCAGATTGGTAATGTATGGAGAGCAGACCGTCCGCAGAAAGGACGTTTCAGACAGTTCATGCAGTGTGATATTGATATCTTAGGAGAGCCGGGAAATCTCGCAGAGATCGAACTGATCCTTGCAACGACAGCTATGCTTGGCAAATTAAGTTTCCAGAACTTTACGGTATGTATCAATGACCGTAATATCCTGAAAGCAATGGCTGCTTACAGTGGTTTCCGTGAGGATGATTATGATGAAGTCTTCATCATTCTGGATAAGATGGACAAGATCGGTGCAGAAGGTGTTGCGAAAGAATTAGAAGAGATGGGATATGTAAAGGAAAATGTAGAGACCTATCTTCAGTTATTTAAGGATGTAGCACCAGATGTAACAGGTATCCGTTTCCTGAAAGAAAAACTGGGCGACTGCTTAAGTGAAGAGACAGCAGACAGTATGGAAATGATCATTTCCAGTGTTGAGACCGCAAAAGAATGCGAATTCAATATCAAATTCGATCCGACACTTGTAAGAGGACAGTCTTACTATACAGGAACGATCTTTGAAGTGACGATGGATGATTTCGGCGGATCTGTAGCCGGAGGCGGCCGTTATGATAAGATGATCGGTAAATTCACCGGGCAGGATACACCTGCATGTGGATTCTCAATCGGATTCGAACGAATCGTCATGCTGCTTCTGGAAAATGGATATGAAGTTCCGACTGTAAAAGAGAAGAAAGCATATCTGTTAGAGAAGAAGATGACAAAAGAAGGGCTTTTAAAGGTTATGTCACTTGCAAAGGCAGACCGTCAGGCAGGAAAACAGGTCCTGATCGTCAACATGAAGAAGAATAAAAAGTTCCAGAAAGAACAGCTTACTGAAGACGGTTATACAGAAATCGTGGACTGTTATGCAGATTCCGTGGAAAATTTATAAGATATATAGGAAACAATAAATTACGGCGTAAGGACGTCGGAAAAGGAGATAAAGAAACATGGCAGAATCAATGAAAGGGTTAAAAAGAACCCACAGATGTGCAGAATTATCTGCAGCCAATGTAGGAGAGAAAGTTACCATTATGGGATGGGTACAGAAAAACCGTAATAAGGGCGGTCTGGTATTCGTAGATGTCAGAGACCGTTCAGGTATTATCCAGGTGGTATTCGAAGAAGGAAAATGCGAAGCGGCACTGATCGAAAAGGCAGCTAAGCTTCGTGCAGAATATGTAGTAGCAATCGTAGGAACAGTAGCAAAACGTTCCGGTGCAGTGAATGAGCATCTTGCAACAGGAGAGATAGAGGTGATTCCGGAAGAACTTCGTATTCTTTCTGAATCAGAGACACCGCCGTTCCACATCGAAGAGAATTCTAAAACAAAAGAAGAAGTACGTCTGAAATACAGATACCTGGATCTTAGAAGACCGGATCTGCAGCGCAATCTGATGATGAGAAGCAAGGTTGCAACTCTGACACGTCAGTTCCTTGCGGAAGAAGGATTTCTTGAGATTGAGACACCGGTTCTGATCAAAAGTACACCGGAAGGAGCAAGAGATTACCTCGTACCTAGCCGTATCCAGCAGGGACAGTTCTATGCGCTGCCACAGTCACCACAGTTATTCAAACAGTTATTGATGTGTTCAGGATATGACAGATATTTCCAGATCGCAAAATGCTTCCGTGACGAAGATTTACGTGCAGACCGTCAACCGGAATTCACACAGATCGATATGGAGTTATCTTTCGTGGATGTCGATGATGTAATCGAAGTAAATGAAAGACTGCTTGCCAAATTATTCAAAGAAGTACTGGGCGTGGAAGTATCTCTTCCAATCCAGAGAATGACATGGCAGGAAGCAATGGACCGCTTTGGTTCAGATAAGCCGGATATCCGTTTTGGTATGGAACTGACAAACGTAACAGATGTTGTAAAAGATTGTGAATTTGTAGTGTTCAAAAATGCGATCGAAAATGGTGGAACAGTTCGTGGTATCAACGCCAAAGGACAGGGCGGAATGGCTCGTAAGAAGATTGATAAACTGGTTGATTTTGCAAAAGATTATGGTGCAAAGGGACTTGCGTATATTGCAATTCATGAAGACGGAACAGTGAAATCCTCATTTGCCAAATTCATGACAGATGATGAAATGAAAGCTCTGATCGAAGCGATGGGCGGAGAGAACGGAGACTTGTTATTATTTGCTGCAGATAAGAATAAAGTTGTATGGGATACGCTGGGAGCACTTCGTCTGGAACTCGCACGTCAGATGGAACTTCTTGACAAGAATGAATACAAATTCTTGTGGGTAACAGAATTCCCACTTCTTGAGTGGAGTGAAGAGCAGAACCGTTATACAGCTATGCACCATCCATTTACAATGCCAATGGAAGAAGATCTTCAGTATATTGACAGTGATCCGGGAAGAGTCCGTGCAAAAGCATACGATATCGTATTGAATGGTAACGAGATTGGTGGAGGAAGTGTCAGAATCTTTGATCAGAATATCCAGAGCAAGATGTTTGAAGTGCTTGGATTTACAGAAGAGCAGGCACAGGAGCAGTTTGGATTCCTTCTGACAGCATTCAAGTATGGAGTGCCGCCGCACGCAGGACTTGCATATGGTCTGGATCGTCTGGTTATGCTGATGGCAAAACAGGACAGCATCCGTGATGTAATTGCATTCCCTAAAGTAAAAGATGCATCTGATCTTATGACAGAAGCACCGGGACATGTAGATGCAAAACAGCTGGAGGAACTCGGAATTGCGGTTATAGCAAAAGAAGAGAAAAAGGCAGAAGACAAAGAATAAAGTAAAAGCTATATAAAGTAAAAGATGCGGGAAAACCAAAGAGAAGGTTGCTCCCGCACCTTTTTTATCACTATGCGTTCGTAAGGAGCTGCCACTTGCCAAAGCATGCAGGAAAAGTTGTCGGAGTTTTCAAATTAAAAGAAAAATTCAAAAAATTAAAAAAAGCAGTTGACAATACCATATATATACGTTATACTGAATATCGTTCTGATGAACACAAAATAATAAAACATACTTGATGTGCGATAGTAGTACAGTTGGTAGTACGCCACCTTGCCAAGGTG
>UMLL01052570.1_pt1 | contig 10827 bp, 3 predicted proteins | sample 1966591 | NCBI WGS metagenome assembly UMLL01 (sample SAMEA4836200, study PRJEB28245) | human gut metagenome | biome: gut microbiome; material: fecal sample | place: Denmark | collected 2008 | reverse complement strand
ATCTGCGCAAAAGGCAAAATGAAGACCGGCGCCGGCTAAAGATACAATAAACGCCTCAATCCAAACACCTTCAAATCCCCACCATTGGAGAACCGGCAGAGTGTTGTAGTTAATAACTCCGAATAAAACAAATACAACGGCGCAAAGAATGCTCCATGTCGTTTTATACTCTTTGTGAAAACTCAGAACCGCAAACAAAGCGGTAAAACCCAGTGTTAATGCAATGTAACTCATACGTTTTTTTTGTTTAATATATTAATAATAGAAAATTCATTATACTGTTTTAGATTTTCAGTATACCTCATTTTCGGACATTTTACAATAAATTTTGTACAAAAAGATTTTTACTCCTGCGTTCGTATGAGAACAGCATTGGAAATCAGAATTATGGCGCCGCCGAGCAATATGTTCCAGGTCAGCGGTTTGCCGAGGAACATCCAATCCAAGAACAACCCGGTTACCGGTTCCAAAAGCAGAAGCATACCGACAATTACCGGGCTGACATTGCGGTTGTTGGCAAACAGCAGCAGATTGGGCGCCACATAAGAAGCTAATGTGTAGATGACAAAATAAAGCCACAGCTGCGGCGGCATTTCCAGGCTGAATATCCGGACGCCGTTGAACTCAGGCAAAATCCTTAAAATCCAATAGAGTGCAAAAACGGGTATCAGCGTATAAACGCTGGCCGCGAGAAATGTTCCGGAAGGCGATACATTCTGCCGGCTGAAATATTGAGCCACAATCAGCCATAAAGACAATCCGACACCGCCGAGAACCGCGAGAAGAACACCCCACGGCGATAACTCCGTCCCGCCGCTCGGATTGATAAGAAACCACAGGCCGACAATCATACAGCCGACCAGAAACCAGTTCAGCAGCGTCTGGCGGCGGCGAAAATAAAAGCGTTCGATCAAAATGGTCCAAACCGGCTGCAAATAAATCAGCAATACGACCAATGTAACCGGAATTTTAAGAAAGATCGGCGTATACTGTCCCAGCGTTATGAAAAACAGGGCGGCGGCAAACAGAAATTTCATTTTCAAAGGTATGCGCCAAAGCTTATGCAAATCACAGCGGGCAAAATAAGCAATAAACAAAACGGAAAGCAGATTCGGATAAATCATCAGCTCAAACAAAGATGCTCCGAGGTTTGACAAAACCTTGGCTCCGAAAATGACGCCGCCGTCAAGAATGCCGCTTAACGCGAGATACAAATAAACCATTTTTCCTCCGCAGAGGAATATAATTACTCTTTCACGTTTTTCATCTGCTCACGGTACCAGTCAGACCAATGCCGTTTATCAATGCGGAGTTCGCGGACAAGCGGTTTTCCGTCTGCAAGGGCAAATTCCAGCTGCATCAGCGGCCGGGTGCGGTTTATCATCCGTTCCAGCTGCGGCGCAACATCTTCCGGAAGGTAGAAACGGTAAACTTTTTCAAATTTATCCTTCGGACAGGTTTGTCCGCCGAATGTTTTACAATCCGTTCGCGTCCAGTCAGGCTGCAATTCCAAATAATGCCCGGAAATCAGACTGCGGGGGTCATACCCCTCTACCGTTACCATAACCCGCGGCGCGGTCAGGCTGAGGTATTGCAGAACAGCCGTCCATATCAGGAGAACGACTATCGGAAAAGCCAAAGCCGGCAAAGCCCAATTTTTTCTAATCATGATTTTTCTCCCCGACATTATGCAGTAAACGGCGCCGTACCTTTTGCCAGATGACGGCTATCGCGGCAAAGGCCAGCCCGGAGACAATCAGCCCCATTCCGGTTGACAGTATGGAGCCGAAGACCTCAAGGTAAACACCAAAAAAGCGCAACGCAATCAAAACCGTGCTTACATTCAGCAAACGCGGATAATTGTGCCGGTATGCATAAATTCCCGCCACCGACAGCAAAGCAATCATCATCAGGGCGGAAGTTTCATCTTCCCAGGCGGGCAGCATATCCGTCAAAAAAGCATAAACAAAGATGACGGCAGCCGCGGCTATTCCCGGCCGCAACGAAGTTTTCCGGCAAGCGAAAGCGAACCCGGCCAGCGCAAGTGCTGACAAGCCCCAAACCGTCCAACCGAGTGAAACATTATCCGTCCGAAAATAGGACCAATCTTTCAAACTGAAAGCATCCAGCACAAAAGCGCAAAATGCAAAAGCAAAAACGGTCAGATGCCGCCAAGCCTTTTGAATGGCCGGATGCGGCAGCATTTGCAGCAGGCGGTAAAAGACCAGCATAGCAAACAGGCCGCTCCAGATACCGAAATTAGCATTGCGATCAAACAAGCGGTTAATGAAATCGGCAAACCAGCGATAATCAGACAGGCGGTCATACAGCGACAGGAAAAAGCCAATAAACCACAAACCGGGAAACAACGGCTTGCTGCTCAGGAACAGAAGGGGAAAAGTTAAAACCGACCAGAAGAGCAAAGCGCTCAATCCATGCGCCGGCAAATGATATATCTGCCCGACCAGGCCGATTGAACCGAGAACAAGCAAGGCAAAGGCCGTCAACAGTGCCTCGGCGGCCAGGTTCCTTCCCTTTCTGCGGCTGTGCCATACTCCCCATGCAGCCGTACAAAGAAGAGCAAAATCGACGCCGAGTTTAACTGCGGCGGGAATGGCCTCCCAATTGGCGGCAATGACGGCAATCACACCGATGCCGATACAAAAACAGCTTAAAAACAAAAGCGCATGATAAAGCATCGGGCGCCTGACGTTGTTTTCATAATCGGTAATTTTCTGCTGCTGTTCCGCAGTAATCAGACCGCGTTTTTGCCAATCCGACAATTTTGAGTAGATATTCATTTTTTCTTCCTATTTATGAGACCTGACAAATTGTAGGCGACGATTAATTATATAGCAACGAAATTTTAAAAATATTAATAAAGAGTTAAAAACCGTGGTATAACCTGCGCACCGCGATTGACGGAAATTTACGCCTAAGTTAAAAATACTCTGTCGACAAATATATTTTTAACCATGGTAGTAGATTGATGAAATTTAAAATTTTCAGCTTCAAGAGCATTGTTACCTATCTGACAATGGTTTCTTTCTACATTGCGACCACGCTTTCGGCCTTTGCGGCACCCCTGCCCCCGATAAGCCTGGCCCAGATGTACAGCCTGGCTTCACAAGGGAATGTCAGGGCTCTGCGTGCTGCCGTTCAGCGCGGAATGAACATTGATGCGACCGACAGATACGGCAACACCGGCCTGTGTCATTCAATCTACCAAAACAATTATACGGCATATAACGCTTTTCATGCTTCCGGCGCAAATCCTCGGCATCCCTGCATTCAGAACATTCCGCCGCAGCAATATGATTATTTCATGGCCTCGAGCCGGGCAACGCCGGTAACCGCTACGCCCCGCGACGCCTATAAAGAATTTGCAGACGGCGAATTCGTCTTTTCAACCACAACCTGGGTTATCGGCGGCCTGCTTCTGGCCGGCGGCATTGCCGCAATTGCTCTGAGCGGCGGCGGTGGCGGCAAAAAACACCATTACTATTTTCCGCCGAATGACAGCTTTACGCCGACGGACGACAGTCTGGGCGCTTTTGTCGGTACGGAAACGCCTTCCGCTCCCGAAAACAGCCCCTATACGCCGGTAAAAATCACCAACGGCGAAAATGACAGCAACTTTACGCTGAGCAATGATTCTCAAATCAAAGTGGGTGATGAAACCAAAAATCTGGTTGACGTGATTAACCTGAACGACTCCGTGCTTGATTATACCAAATATATTCAGGTCGGAATGAAAGCGATTGACGGCAATCAGGTCGTCAACGGCAAAATTCCCCTGACCGGCACCGAAGTCGGCGCAACAATTACCCTGCAGAACAATACCGCCGGCATGGTGGCACTGCATAACTCTAACGCCATAAACAACAATACGCTTAAAATTATCGCCCGCAACGGAACGCTGGGCATGATTGCCAGCGATAAATCACTGGTGCGCAACAACGGAAACATAGACATTGCCTTTCAGGGCACTACCGCCACCGACCAAGTGGACGGCATGTATGCCGATACCTCCTCCACCGCCATCAATGACGGAAAAATCACCGGAAACGCTGCGGTTGACAGTGTTGCCGGTACTTTAATCGGTATGCAGGGACGTTTGATTAACCAAGTGCAAAATCCGGCCGGCACCATTCCGACCCAGCTGATTAACAACGGTAATATTTCCCTGAGTGCCGCAGCAACGCCCGACAAGACAATTTCTACCTCTCTGGTCGGTATGGGCAGCTTTTTGGAAAAGGCGTTTCTGGAGGGAACAAAGCTGCTGCGCCGCACCGGATTTATTGAAATTACCAACGCCGCCAACGGCGTCATTGATCTGAACGTCAATCTCGGCGACAGCGGTACCTATGATTCGACGCAAAGCAATCTGCTGAACGGAACCGGAGGTATTGTCGGTATTCGCTCAGACGCTCATACCACAGCAACAAACAACGGCACCATCCGCCTGACGATTGCGCCGGAAAGCACCAAAAACATTACCAATTTCCATGCCGGAATGCTGTCGGTACACGGCGGAACAATCGTCAATAACAAAGAAATCACGGTCACCGGAGGAATCGGCGGCTACGGTATGCTGGGTGTACGCGGCGAAGGAACCAACTCCGAATTCAACACCCTTAATCCGACCATCGTCAATTCCGAAAGCGGAACCATCAGCGTCAACAGCACCGACGGTTTCGGCATGGCAACCCGGCATGGCGGAACCGTTGTCAACAAAGGCACAATCAAAATGCTGGCCAAAGGCACCGGCCTCCAGATTAACGCCGGAACCGGAACAAACAGCGGCACCATAACACTGAGCAACGGCGGCGACGGCATGACCATCAGGCAGAACGTTACGACGGAAGCGGGAACGGCCAATAATGCCAGCAGCGCCAAAATTCAAAATACGGAAACCGGCGTGATTGACATCAAATATGCCAACGGTTCCAACGGTATGTTTATTGAAGACGGCACTGCCGAAAACAACGGCTCAATCAAAATCAACGGCACCGACAGTACGACAACCGAAGCTTCCTACGGCATTCATGCTCAAAACGGCACCATGCTTAACACAGGGTCGATTGATATGGACGTTATTCTTTCCGGCGATGCCGACTCTTACGGCATGTATGGCGAAAATTCGGCCTCGGCCACCAACGCGGCTACGGGTAAAATTACTTTCACCCGCAAGGGCACCGGCATGTACACAACGCAGGGAACCAATACCAACCACGGACAGATTGTCATGAACGGTATCGGTTCAACCGGTATGGCTTCCGAAAGCGGTGCCGTTCTGAACGGCAAAACCGGCTCAATCCAATTGGTCAGCGGCACGGGCATCAAATCGACCTCCGGCTCCGTTACCAATCAGGGCTCAATTAATATTTCACAGGGAGAGGATTCTGTCGGCATATCTTCCGGCAGCAATGCGGTTAATGACAAAGACGCTACGATTCAAATTACCGGCGCCAATTCGACCGGCATTTCGGTTGAAGAAAATGCCACTGCGGTCAACCGGGGCACCATTACCTTAACCAGCACTCAAAACAGCAAAGAAAACTATGGTATGATTTCCGCCGGCGGTGAACGGGCCCAGATTGACAATGACGGAATTATCAACCTAAACGGCTATGACTATGCGGCCAGCAAAGAAGTCGGCTACGGCATGTCTATCGGCGACGGACGGGCCAATAACAACAACACAATCAACATCAACCGCATGTATGGTTACGGCATGGCCTCTACCGAAGGTACACTGACCAATAACGGAACAATCAACCTGACCAACGGCGGATACGGCATTATGGGCGAAAGCGGCGAATCGTTTAACAATAAAGATGCAACAATTACCATTACCGGAACGCCCAATATGCAAAATTCATACGGTATGTCCATGCAGGACGGAACGGCCAAAAACTTCGGGCAAATCGACGTTACCGGCGGTTCGGTCAACTCCGAAACCTACGGTATCTCCGTCAACGGCGGCAACGGACTGAATCACGGTCTGATCAATATGCATTCAGACAATGCGTTCGGCCTGTTTGACGAAGGCGACGGCGAAATCACCAATGTTGCCGGAGGAACAATTAACCTGTACGGCAATAACTCCGTCGGTATGCAGACCACAAGCGGCAAAGCCGAAAATTTCGGCACGATTAACATCGGCGTTGACAACGGGACCGGGGCGATTGTCGGCGGCAGCGGCAGTACGGGCATGATCGCCGGTGACGGGGCAACGGCCATTAACTCCGGACATATCAACATGAACGGCAACAATGCCGTCGGCATGACCGCAAACGGCGGAACCGTCATCAACGACAAGAGCGGAACTATCACCCTAAACGGCGGCAACGGTACCATTTTCACGACAACGAATGACGGTACGGCCATCAATAACGGTGATATCGTCATTAACGCCGAAGATTATACTCTGTTCAGCACAACGGACTCCGACGAAGGCAATTTCCAAAATAACGGCAATGTCACGGTTGGCGCCGGAGGTTCCAAAGTTATTATCGCCGGAGACGGAAACAATATTACCAACAGCGGTAAAATTGACCTGAACGGCAAAGACGGCTTTATCATCTATACCAAAGGGAACGGTTCGGTTACCAACAACGGTACGCTGGAAATCGGCGAAGACAGCAGCAACTCGCACGGCATTTATATGAGCGAAACGGCTACGGGAACAGTTTTGAACGACCTTAAAGGGATTATAAATGTTAAAGGAACCAATTCTTCCGGCATGACTCTGGCTTCGGATACCGACACCGTCAGCATTACCAATAAAGGAAAAATCAATGTTGACGGAACCGGTTCCAAAGGCATTACCTCTACCAAGGGCGGAACCGTCAACAACGAGGGAACGATTACCATTGCCGACGGTTCGGCAGCTATTGAGGCAGCCGGCGGAACGGTCAACAACAAAGCCGGCGCCAGCATCACAACCGAGAAAGACAGCAGTGCCGACGGCATTAACATTTCCAGCAACGCAAACAGCGGGGCAACGGTCACCAATGACGGAACGATTACGATCAACGGCAGCGGCAGTGCCATTAATTCTTCCATTTCCGCTACTTCTCCGGCCGAAACGTCAAACACAATAAACAACAACGGCGTCATTACGATTACCGGAAATGGCAACGGCATTTGGGCCGACACGGCAACCGTTACCAACGCTGCAGGTGCCCGCATTGAGGTCGGCGGAAGCGGTTACGGCATACGTGCGTCCAAAGGCAGCATTACCAACAGCGGAACGATAACGGTTTCCGGCTCAAACGGAACCGGAATGTCCGGCGGCGGAACGCTGGTTAATGATAAAACGATTACCGCATCGGGAAGCGGTTCCAAAGGTATGGAAGTAACAACCGGCGGCACAGGAGCCAATAACAAGGACATCACCGCCAGCGGCAGCAATTCCTCAGGCATTTATGTCAACGGCGGAACGGCCGACAATATCGGAACCATTATCTCCAGCGGCAACGGTTCTTCCGGTATCTATGCGGCCAACGGCGAAGCCTACAATCAAACGACGATTTCGGTTGCCGGCGAAGGTTCCATCGGAATGACAGCCGGCAGCGGAACCGTGACCAACGGCAAAACGGTTCAGGTTCCGGTTTTGGACGAAGACGGAGAACCGGTTCTCGGCGATGACGACCAGCCCAAATATGAAGAAAAGGATTTGCCCGGCACCATTAATGTTGTCGGCAGCAATGCCGCCGGTATGAAACTGGCAGGAAGCGGCAAAGTCATCAATAACAAAGGCGCAACAATCAACGTCTCGGGTGCCGGGTCAACCGGTATTTGGGCGGCCGGTTCGGGAAGCGCCGTCAACAACGGAACAATCAATGTTTCCGCCGCAGATACGGCAGCTTCGGGCATGAGGGCTTCAACCGGCACCGCAACCAACAATGCAGCCATTACCGTTACCGGAAACGGTGCGCAAGGTATGTATGCCGACGGCGGCAATGTTGTCAATGCCGCTTCGGGAACGATTGACCTGAAAGCCGAAAATACGGTCGGTATTTATGTGGCCAACGGCAGCGGCAGCAATTTGGGAACTATCAATCTGGGAGGCACCGGCGCCATCGGTCTGCAGGCAGACGGAGGAACAGCCACCAACTCCGGCAGTCTCAAAGTCAGCGGCACCGATACGGTCGGCTTATATGCCAACGGGGGTACCGTGGTCAACAGCGGAACAATCGAATTCAGCAGCGGCGATGCGGCTGTTTTAGTTGACGACGGAATCGGACGCAACGACAAAACAATTACGGTTACTTCCTCCAACCTTGAGGCTATGCGTGCCGACGGCGGCGAAGCCGTTAATGCCAGCGGCGGAACCATTACGCTGAACAGCTCGGCCAATAACTCTACGGCCATGTATGCCACCAGAGGAAAAATTACCAATAACGGTACTATTGCCCTCAACGGAAGCAGCGGAATCGGTATGATGACAGAGGCGGAAGGAACTGCAAACAATACGGGAACCATTAACGTCAGCGGGGCAGATTCCGTCGGTATTCTGGCTGACGGAGGAACAGCTACAAACAGCAGCGGTACCATTAATGTTACCGGCAGCAGTTCATTCGGCATGAAAGCAACCGAGGGCGAAGCAATCAACAATGCTACAATTAATGCCAATAATAATATCGGCATGTTCGCTGACGGCGGAATTGTTACCAACGGCAGCAGCGGAAAAATCAATGCCGGTTCCGGCGCTTCTTACCTGATGCTGGCGGAAAACGGCGGCACGGCAAATAACAAAGGCACCCTCACCTTCAGCGGTTCAGGCTCTGCTTTGCAGGCCAAAGGGGCTACCGTCAACAACACAGGTTCAATTACCGCGACCGGCAGCGGAAACGGCATGGCGGCAGACGGAACATCTTCCGCCGGAGCAAATGCTGTCAACAGCGGCACCATTACCGTCAACAGCGGTAAAGGCATGATTGCAACCTCTACAACGATAGATACGACAGTCACCAATGCGTCTGGCGGTGTCATCACCGTCAACAGCAACGGCGGTGTCGGCATGTATGCCGACGGATCGCATGCCCGCGCCATTAACCTCGGTACCATTAACATTAAAGGAACTTCGTCCACTTCTTACGGGATGAAGGCCGTCAACGGCGGTTCGGTTGAAAATGCCGGAACGATTAATATGGCTGCCGGTTCGGCCGGAACAGGCATCTATGTTGACGGGAAATCCACTTTCTACAACAATGCTTCGGGTAAAATCGTTTTTGCCGGCGGACAAACGCAAAGCGGAACCATTACCGGCAACACCTCGGCCGGCAGCGTTGACATTTGCGATGACGGCGGCAGCTGCGCCAACAAGTTTATTCATCTGGAACAAGGCGCAACTCTGCAAAACAGCGGCACTATGGTAACGTCCGCCTCGTTCAAACTTAACGAAATGGGCGGCGGCAGAGTTCTGCTTGCCTCAACCGGAACAATGGTCGCCGGCAACGAAATCAGCGGCGATTTATATGCCGTCAGCGACCGGGCGATGCTGGAACAGGGACAGAAAGACGTTTATGTTAACCGGAATGCTTTGACGGCCAGTGAAATTGACGTCAACCTGATGTCTGCTTCGCCGATGTGGGAAGTCTCTCTGGTTGACAGCGCGGAAGATTCTGCCGACGATGCGGCGGCGCAGGCTGAAGACGAGCCGGCCGTCGAACAGCCGACAGTCAAAGACGAAGATGAGGCAGACAACGACAGCAGCACTTCCGACAAACCGTCCAGCGAAAAAGACATCGTTTATAACCGTGTCGCTTTCTCGAATCTGGTTAATAATGCCAGCCAGGCGGCTTATCTGGAAAGCAATTATGCTATCCGCAACACAATTTATGACGGTATGATTACGGCCGGCAGCATGGAAGAATTCAATCAGGCTTTATACAGTAATCTGGGGCTTGACTTAATTCCCAATTTTGCCAAACAAAATATGGATATTCTCCGCAATGTCAACCGTCAGGTCAACAGTGCCGTCTTCAACAACAATGACACGAAAGAATTCCGTGTTCATGTCGGCTATGACTATTTTGAGCGCGAACAGGACGGCACCAACGGCCTGAGCGGTTATGAAGACGAGGCCCACACCGGTTATGCTTTGTTTGACAAGAAATATAACGCCAACTTCCGTTACGGCCTCGGCGCCAGCTTCACCAAATACAGCAGTGATTATGACAACGGTGCGGAACGTGATGAAGTCATTGCCCAAATTATGGCACCGTTGATTTTCGAAACCGACAGCACCAAGGTTGTTTCGATGCCGAGAATCGGTATGGGCTGGGGTGAATATACCCGTTATGACCATACCGGGGAATATAAGGCCGATACCCGTAATTATTACTACGGTATCACTAACGAAGCGCGCCATGAACTGGATATGGGCCTGCTGACGTTGGAACCGGTGGCCGAATTCAATATTATCGGCCTGTATCAAGGACGCACCAAGGAAAATATCCGGGTTGATTCCGGCAATAACCTTTCCGTTGAGGGCGGACTCGGCTTATATGCCAAGAAGAGTTTCAAACCTATGGGTGACGATGAACTGAACATCCGTCTGGGCGGAACTTATTATCATGAGTTTAACAACCCCTATCAGGCAGTCAGCGCCGGTATTGTCGGACTGCAGGGACGTTATCACATGAACAGCTATGAGACACAACGCAACCGAGCAGTTCTGTCCAGCCGTTTCGATTATAAACGCGGCAAGTTCAATTTCTATCTGGAAGGCAGCCGCTTTATCGAAGACGACAGCACCTATTCGGTCAACGCCGGTCTGACATATGCTTTCTAAATATCGACAAGCCCCTTAAA
>UMLL01084042.1_pt1 | contig 10836 bp, 10 predicted proteins | sample 1966591 | NCBI WGS metagenome assembly UMLL01 (sample SAMEA4836200, study PRJEB28245) | human gut metagenome | biome: gut microbiome; material: fecal sample | place: Denmark | collected 2008 | reverse complement strand
ATTCTGGAGAAGGCGGGCTATCGCGTGGCAATGCTCTGTCTGCCGCCGTGGCAGGATGCTTCCGCGTTCAAGCAGTTCGGCAAGCCCCGGCTTGGCTTTCTGGTGTCCGCGGGCGTGATTGACAGCATGGTCAACCACTATACCGTCGCGAAAAAGCGCCGCCACGACGATGCCTACGCTCCCGGCGGCAAAGGCTTCATGCGCCCCGACCGCGCGACCATCGTCTACTGCAACCGAATCCGGCAGGCGTACCGCGATGTGCCGATTCTCATCGGCGGCGTGGAAGCGAGCCTCCGCCGTTTCTCCCACTATGACTACTGGGATGACAAGGTGCGTCACAGCATTCTGGTGGACTCCGGCGCGACGCTGCTGATGTACGGTATGGGCGAAACGAGCATCATCGAATGCGCAAACTGGGTGGCGGACGGCATGAATCCGGCGGAACTGCCGAAAATGCGCGGCATCTGCTACATGAGCAAGACGCCCGACCCGACGTGCGTTCAGCTGCCAAGCCATCAGGAGGTCAGCACCGACAAGCGCAAGTACGCTGAGGCGTTCGTCATCCAGTACGACGAGCAGGACCCGATTCGCGGCAAGCGCATGTGTCAGCAGCAGGACACGGATCGGTATCTGATACAGAATCAGCCGTGCCTGCCGCTGAGCCGTGAAGCCCTCGACGCGGTGTACGACCTGCCCTACACGCGCACTTATCACCCGATGTACAAGGCGGAAGGCGGCATCCCAGCGCTGCAGGAGGTCGAATTCTCGATTGCCTCCACGCGCGGATGCTTCGGCTCGTGCAATTTCTGTGCCATCACGTTCCATCAGGGGCGCATCATCCAGAGCCGCAGCCCCGAAAGCATCCTCCGCGAAGGAAAGCTGCTGACCCAACTGCCCAATTTCAAGGGCTACATTCACGATGTCGGCGGTCCGACGGCGAATTTCCGCAAGCCTGCATGTCCAAATCAGCTGAAAGTCGGCGCGTGCAAGCATCGGCAGTGCCTGTTCCCGCAGCCGTGCAAAAACTTGCAGGTTGATCACGAGGAATTTTTGTCCATCCTCAAGCAGCTCCGCGAGCTGCCGAAGGTGAAGAAAGTGTTCGTTCGCAGCGGCCTGCGCTACGACTACATCATGTCCGACAAGAACCCGACGCGCTTCCTGCGCGAGTTCTGCAAATACAACGTGTCGGGGCAGCTGAAAGTCGCGCCGGAACACGTCTGCCCGTATGTGCTTGACCGCATGGGCAAGCCGCGCCGCGAGCTGTACGACGCATTCGTCGCGCGGTATCAGCAGGTGAACGAGCAGTTGGGCTTGAAGCAGTATCTCATCCCCTACCTGATGAGCAGCCATCCCGGCAGCGACCTGAACGCCGCGATTGAGCTGGCGTGCTACCTGCGCGATACGGGGTTCTACCCGGAGCAGGTGCAGGACTTCTACCCGACGCCCGGCACGCTGTCGACGTGCATGTTCTACACCGGGCTTGACCCGCGCACCATGCAGCCCGTTTTCGTCGCGCGGTCGCCGGAGGAAAAGGCGATGCAGCGCGCGCTGATGCAGTACAAGAATCCGCAGAATCAGCCGCTGGTGCGCAAGGCGCTTCGGATTGCGGGGCGCGAGGACCTGATTGGCTACGGCAAGCAGTGCCTTGTGCCGCCGGAGCGCGATATGCGGGACGACCGCCGTCCAGCGCGTCCGGGCGACAATCCGGCGCACGCGCGCAAGGCGATTCGCCACCCCGACAAGCGGCAGCAGAGCAGCGATAAGCCGCAGAACCGCCGGCAGCGGAGAGGATACTAATTATCTTCTTTTCTGGCTGACTGAAATTTCTTCGCCCCCGCGCACAGCTATTCCGTGCTGGTCGCAGGGCGCACCGTCGGCAGCTACGCCACGCCCGAAGAAGCGGAAACCGCCCTGCACCGTCTGCCTTACCCGCAGCAGCAGCGCGCCACCATTTGCGACGCGGACGGCTTCTGCGTCGCCCGCTGAAAGGAGCATCCACATGGAAAACCAGCCCACCACCGAAACCAAAGAAGCATTTAATTTTCGGAAGTACCAAAATGAATGGACTGAGAACAACACACGCACCTACCGCATGAAGGTAAACGTCCATAAAGACAATGACATTATGGCGTACCTTGATGGCATTTCCAATGTGCAAGGCTACTTGAAGCAGCTCATCCGCGACGACATTGCCCGCCATTCACGGGAAGAAAGCGAGGAATAATCATGGAGAACCAAACCACCGCTGAAAACAAAGAAGCATTTGATTTCCGCAAATACCAGAGCGGCTGGGACAGCCAAAATACAAAAAAAGTGGGGCTGAAGTTCAATCGCCACAGTGATGCTGATATTATCACGATGCTTGAGTCGGTGCCAAACGTGCAGGGCTACTTGAAGCAGCTCATCCGCGATGACATTGCGCGCCACGCGCAGGAGGAAACACCAAATGATCAAGAAGAATGAGCTGACCGATGAAACCAAAGTCGTCATGGGGCATACGCTTCACCGCATCTGTGCGCTGAAATCATTTCGCGCCGGAACGGAAGCGCATCATCACATCGGCTGTCGGCAATTCCGGCAGCCTTTTCTTTGATATGTTTCCCATAAGCAAACGAAACCGCCCTCGGAGCAGTCAAATTCGACTGTCCGAGGGCGGTTTTTCATTGCCGTATTTTCAATTACAACAGCCGCTGCGCCATGCTTTCTACGTCTTCCAGCGTCAGGAGCGTGACCGAGCCGAACGGCGCGTTGAGCAGCACTTCAACCGCACGGCGGTAGCGTGTCAGCAAATCCACCAAAGCGGGTAAATCGCACGGCTGCTTGTCGTTTTTCGCCTGCATGAGCTGCGCCGCCAAATCGAAAAAGCAGTCACCCAGCAGGTGCAGGACGATGCCCGCCACGCCGCGAATCTCCGTGAACAGTGTGCCGCTCTGGACACCCTGCGCAATCGTTTGTTCCAGCAGCGGGTGGAAACGGTCGGACAGCGCGTCCAAGTACGTCAGCGCCATCGCGCGCCCTTCCGGCGACGTAGCCATCGGCAGGAGCATCGCCGTGAACGCCGCGTCCTCATCGCGCATCGGCAGACACGCCGACAGCAGCAGATTCAGCCGCGCAAGGTCATCCGGCGCATCCGCCAATTGGGCTTCGGCACGTTCCGCCGATTCCTGCGCGTGCTGGTGACTGAGCAGCGTCATGATTTCTTCCTTGCTGGCGAAATGGTGGTAGATGCCGCCCTTGCTGACGCCCGCCGCACGGACGATTTCCTGCATACTGGCGGCTTCGTAGCCCTTTTGGCAGAAAAGCTGCTCTGCCGCCCGCAGAATCTCCCGCTTCGTTTCGTCACCCTTGCGCATGTGATGCTTCCTCCCGTTACTCCGCGTTTTCGCGGTGCATGGAGCGCTCCGACGAAAAGCCGTTCGGATAGCGCCCATGCAGCTTGCTAAGATTCCCCTGCAAAATTTCGCTCAGCGGCACATTCAGCCCCTGCGCCGCCTCCGCCAAGTACCACGCGACGTCGCCAAGCTCCTTTTTCAGCTTCTCCGTATCCAGCGGATGCCCCTGAAAGCGGTGCTTTTTAAGCAGGTCAATCGCTTCGCCGCTCTCGCCGCAAAGCCCCATCAGCGCGTTTTCCAGCACGTCCTGCGGTTTCAGCGCCGGATTAAGCAGGGACATGGCTTCCTGCTGATAATCATCGACGTTCATTGCGCCTGCTCCTTCCGTTGCATAACTTCCAGCCCCATTTTGCCCGTGATTTGCTCCGGCGTCAGCACCATCAGGCACAGGCGGCTGGCAAACTGCGTATATTCCGCTTCGGCGGCGGATTCATCCGGATAGAAGCGCTTCGCCAGCGCGATGCACAGGTCATGCTTCTGCTTTTCGTCCGTCACGATGGCGATTCGCCCCTTGACGATGACGCTGCGGTACGCGGTCGTGTACTTCTCCGGAATCACGTCGTCCGCGTCAACCACGCAGAAGGACGCGCGGTTATCGCGGCGGATGCAGTCGATTTTCTGCCCTTCGAGCGCGCCGTGAAAGACAATCACGCCATCCACCAGCGCATAGGACAGCGGCACGCCATACGGGAAGCCATCAAGGGAAATCAGCGACAAAACACCGCTGGTCGCCCGGCGAAGCACCTGTTCGCATTCTTCTTGGCACAATGCCTGTTTGTTCCTGCGCATGGTCATGCCTCTTCCACTGCCTTTTTCAGCGGCGTGAGGTCGATGCCTTCCGCGTCATTGAGCACCTTCAGTAGGCTCCCCAGCATCTGCTGTACGCCGCCGGGCACGTCGCTTTCCACATTCAGCGGCAGCACGGGGTCATGCACGGACAGGCGGAGCAGGAACCATCCGTTGTCCATGCCGCCGTCAAGGTCGAAGGAAATGCGCACGCCCTCGCGGTTATCCGGCGCGATATGCCAGTTCTCCGCCGCGTTCGCATAATCCAGCACGCGCTGAATGACTACCTTGCCCGCGTCGCGGAAGTCATCGGCGGTGATGTTCAGGCGGATTTCGCGGCTCTCTACCGGCTCTTTCAGGTCGGCAATCAGGCTGCCGAGCGTCTTGCCCTCCTGCTTGAGCTTCATGGCGCGGACAATCAGCACCGTGACGAGATACATGCCGTCATCAAGGAAGTGATTCTCGCGCAGGGCGGCGTGTCCGCTCGTTTCAATCGCCAGCGGGCAGGAAATGCCCTCTTTGTTTAGGCGGATGGCTTCATCGATGACGTTGCGGTAGCCGCGCTTGTAGCGGTAATGCTCGCCGCCCCAGTCGTTGATGAACTTCTTGAGGCCTGAGGACGTCACCGAGTCCGTCACAATCGTTTCGCCGGGCTTTTCGTCCAGCAGGATTGCGGAAATCAGGGCAATCAGGCGGTTGCGGTTGATTTCGCGGCCGTCGGCATCCACCACGGCGGCACGGTCGCAGTCGGTATCGAAAATCACGCCAAGATCAGCGCCAACGCGCTTCACCGCCGCGGAAATCGACGCCATCGCCGCTTCATTCTCCGGGTTCGGGATATGGTTGGGGAACATGCCGTCCGGCTCCAAGAACTGACTGCCTTCAATCCACGCGCCCAGTTCTTCCATCAACTGCGCATAGAATCCACCTGCGCCGTTGCCCGCGTCCACCACGACGTGCAGCCCCAGCAGCGGCTTGGGCACATCCGTACCCAGTCCGCGGCGAATGCGGTCGGCAAGCTGCTCCTTGTACGTCGGCAGGAACGGCTTCTTGACAATCGTGCCTGCCAGCGGGGTGTCTTCGGGTTCGAGCGTGCTCGCCGTTTTGAGCAGTTCCTCCACCACGTCGCCTTCCACGCCGCCTTCCGCCAAGAAGAACTTCAGGCCATTCTTGTCATACGGGTGATGGCTTGCGGTAATCATAATCGAGCCATCCGGCTGGAAACCGGGCGTGATGATGCACATGTACATTGCCGGGGTCGTGCACATGCCAAAATCCAGCACGGACGCGCCCGCTTTGCTCACACCCTCCGCCGCCGCGTGCAGCAGCGCCGGGCCGGAAATGCGGCTGTCACGCCCAATGGCAATCGTCACCTGCGTCACCGGCTTGCCGACATGCTTCGCCACATAGCGCGCGAACGCCATGCCAAGACACATGGCCACATGCTCCGTCAGCGGGGCATTCTCGCCCACCGCCACGCCGCGTACGTCCGAGCCGCTCTTGAGCTTCATCCAATCCATCTTCTCTTCCTCCTCTGGCCGTTTATCTACGCATTTTCTGAACCATCTTGTCCACATCTTCCGGCGGAACCGCCTCATACGCGCCGCGCAGCAGGTGATACAGCGGCGACAGGCTCAGGAAATCCTCCTGCACGCGCTTCGTCAGCTGCGGGCTGTGCACATCCACCGAGGCAGTGCTTTCCGGCGAAATGTACACCTCGCGCAGGGCATACCAGCCCTTGAGGTCATCCGGCACACCCGCCGGCACTTCCAGCCGCTTGAAAGAACTGCCGCCGACGAGCATGTGATGCTCCGTCAGGTGACACTGCTTGATGACGTTCCGCACTCCGTCCGGGTCGGCGACAATCCTCCGCCGCAAGATGTCCATCATCTGCCGATTTTCACCCCATGTGCCGACACCCCAGTTCATACCCGACGGCGCGAGCTCAAACCAATACATCACGCTGCCCTCGCGCGGTTCGCCCGCATGGCGGAACAGTACCCACAGATGGTCGCGGAAGGGGCTTTTGTCCTTCGTGAAACGAACATCACGCCGCAGCCGCGCCATGCAGCGGTATGGGCGGAGTTCCATCTGCGGGTCAATGGAGAGCATCGCGGGCGCGAGTTCCTGAATGAACGCCTCAAACGGCGCTTTCACGTCCTGCTCGTAGCGCGCGCGGTTCTCCTCGAAGTAGTCAATGCTGTTATGGAAGCGAATGTCCAGAAAGAACTGAATCGTCGCCTCCGGAAATCCGGTAAACATCATGCAGCCTCCTTGGGAATCTCCCTTCTATTATACCTGCTGAAAAGGGATTTTTCAACCGTTCCGGCAGCGCAAATCGCAAAAAAACAGAGGAATGCCCGCGCATTCCCCTGCTTTTCTATGAATCACTCGAAGCGAATCGTCATCTTGACAGGCGTCTGCCCGGTCAGTTCCGCCGAACGCTCGTCCGGCTGATACAGCCCGCAGTACACGTCGAACACCTTGCCGTCCGCCACGCGCTCGCCCGCATCGTTGACGACGGTGAAGGCGTTCTTATCCAGCGGAACAGCAATCTGCCGCTTCTCGCCTGCCTTCAGCGCCACGCGCGCGAAGCCCGCCAGATGCGGATGCAGCGTTTCCCACTTCGTGTCCACGTCCTGCACATACACCTGCACAACCGTCTCGCCGTCGCGGTCGCCCGTGTTCTCGACCGTTGCTGTCACCCAGCCCATTTCGGCATCCACCGCTTCGTTATCCAGCGCGAAGGTGGTGTAGGACAGCCCGTAGCCGAACGGATAGAGCGGCTTGCCCTCGAAGTAGCGGTAAGTGCGGTTCTTCATCGAATAATCAGTGAATTCCGGCAGCTCAGACAGATCATGATAGAACGTCACCGGCAGACGGCCGGACGGGTTGACCTCGCCGAAGAGGATTTCCGCCAGCGCCGTGCCGCCCGCCTGACCCGGATACCACGCCATAATCTCCGCATTGCCCTGCGGCACATTCAGCGCAGAGCCTGCCGCGACGACCGTGACCAACGGCTTGCCGGTCTTGACCAGCGCGTCAAGCAGCTTCTGCTGGCTTTCGGGCAGATTCAGCGAAATCTTATCGCCGGACGCAAACGCATTGCCCGTGTCGCCCTCTTCGCCCTCCAGCGTCGCATCCAGACCGACGCACGCAATCACAGCATCCGCATTTTCCGCAACCAATTCGGCTTCCGCCAAGCGGTCGTTCGGCTGACCCAGATTCTGCACGCGGTCTTTGAACAGGTGGCAGCCTTCGCTGAACAGCACGCGGATGCCGTGCTCCTCCGCATAAGCGCGGATGCCTTCAAGGAACGTCACATAGCGGCTGGAACGGCCGTTGTAGTTGCCCTCCAAGGCGGGCACGCTGTCCGCGTTCGGGCCGACAACGGCAATCGTGCGGATTTTGCCCGCGTCCAGCGGCAGCACACCATCGTTGCGCAGCAGCACCATGCACTTTTCCGCTGCTTCCAGCGCCAGCGCGTCATTCTCGTCGGTATCGTTGGCAGTATAGGGGATTTTGTCGTACTCACAGTCGTCCGCGAAGCAGCCCAGCAGATAGCGGGAGGTATACATGCGCTCGCAGGCGGTCGTGATGTCCTCCTCCGTCACCAGGCCCTCCTGATACGCGGTCAACATATGCAGGTAGGTGTTGCCGCAGTTGACGTCGCAGCCGTTTTTGAGCGCCAGCGCCGCCGATTCTGGCGCGGTATCGGTCACATGGTGATGCTCGTGGAAGTCACGAATCGCCCAGCAGTCGGACGTCACATGCCCCTCAAACTGCCACTTATTGCGCAGAATGTCCACCAGCAGCGTCTTCGATCCGCAGGCAGGTTCGCCGTTGACGCGGTTGTACGCGCCCATGACGCTCTCCACCTTCGCTTCCTTCACCGCCGCCTCGAACGCGGGCAGATACGTCTCGTTCATATCCTTCGGGTTCGCCACAGCGTCGAAGGAATGGCGGATGGCTTCCGGGCCGGAGTGCACCGCGAAATGCTTGGCACACGCGGCGACCTTGAGGTACTTGCCATTGCCCTGCAAGCCCTTGATGAACCGTACGCCCAGCCGGCTGGTAAGATACGGATCTTCACCATATGTCTCATGACCGCGGCCCCAGCGCGGGTCACGGAAGATGTTGATGTTCGGGCTCCACATGGACAAGCCCTTGTAAATGTCGCGGTCGCCATGCGCAGACTGCCCGTTGTATTTCGCGCGCGCCTCGGTGCTGATGACGCTTGCCACCATTTCGTGGAAGTCTTCGTCGAAAATCGCCGCCAGACCAATCGCCTGCGGGAACACCGTCGCCGTGCCCGCACGCGCCACGCCGTGCAGGGATTCATTCCACCAGTTATACGCCGGAATGCCCAGCCGCGGAATGGCAGGCGAGTCAAAACGGAGCTGGGAGGCCTTCTCCTCCAGCGTCATCTGCGCAACCAGCTCGTGTGCCAGTCGGCGTGCTTCATCACGATTCATCATCGGAACGTTTCTCCTTTCCTTTTCCAAGGGATTCTCATGTACATTTCCACCAAAAAGCAAAAATTCCTGCTGATTTCGCACAAAAATTTTCACGAAATCCGACCTTTTTCTGCAAAACGCTATGGCGCAACCTCGAATTCTTTGCTATAATAGAATGTGAGAGTGATTTCTGCTGTGAGGTGAGAGAGTTGAAGCCGGTCATTCGCGCCATCGCGTTTGATTTGGATGACACGCTGCTGCGGGACGACCGCACGATTTCGGACGAAACAGTATCCGTCCTGCGCCGCGCAAGTGAAGCGGGCATCTTCATCCTGCCCGCCAGCGGACGCACTTATTGCAGCATGGCGGGGTTTGCAAAACGCATCGGGTGCGCGAGCCGTGTCATCTGCGCCAACGGAGCGGTAATCGCCCAGCCGGACGGAACGACACTGCATGAACTGACGATTCCCGCAGACATCGCACGGCAGGTCGCCCGGTTCGCCAAGGAGCGCGGATGCTACTGCCAGACGTACGCGGGCGATTGCTTCTACTATAATCAGCAGGGGGATTATGCCCGCGCGTATGCGGAAAGCTCGTCCCTGCGCGGCGTGTATGTCGGCGATTTGGAGCAGCACCTAACTGCGCCGACGACGAAGCTGCTGATGATGGCGCCGCCGGAGCAGATTGTGCAGATGCTGGCGGAGGCACAGGCGCAGTTCGGCGAGTCCGTCGCGCTGACCTGCTCGAAGCCGTACTTTCTGGAGGTCAATCCCCCGCTGGCAACGAAAGGACACGCATTGTCCGTCTGTGCGGAGGAAATGGGCTTCCCGCTTTCGCAGTGCATGGCGTTCGGCGACAGCCTGAACGACGTGTCGATGCTGCGCGCCGCCGGATACGGCGTGTGCATGGGCAACGGGCGCGAGGACGTGAAGCGCATGGGCTTTGCCGTCTGCGGGACGAATCAGGAGGACGGCGTGGCGCGGTATATCCAGCGGATTCTTTTTGACTGATTTTGCATAGTATTTAGGAGGTTTCCTATGGTACAGGCAGCCGACTTTGCCAAGACGCTTCAATTGACGGTGCTGTCCCCTTCCACGCAGACGGAATGGGATATCCGCACCACCGACCTGAATCGTCCGGGTATGCAGTTCTGCGGCTTCTATGAATATTTCCCATTTGAGCGTCCACAGGTCATCGGCAAGGTCGAAATGACGTATTTGGAGAACCTTGAACCGGAAGTACGCCGTCAAATGCTCAAAAAGTACTTCTCCTTCGACATTCCCTGCGTCATCATCTGCCGCGGGATGCATCCGCCGGAAGAGCTGCTGGAAGCCGCCGCCGCGCGCAATATCGCCGTCTATCAGACCGGAATGGTGACGACGAAGTTCTTCTTCACCGCCATCAACTACCTGAACCGCTGCCTCGCCCCGCGCGTAACGCGCCACGGCGTTCTGGTATCGGTATACGGCATGGGCGTGCTGATCACAGGCGACAGCGGCGTGGGCAAGAGCGAAGCCGCACTGGAGCTGATTCGCCGCGGGCATCAGCTGGTGGCGGATGACGTGGTGGACATCTGCCGCGTGTCGGACAACCGTCTGACCGGCGAGTGCCCGGAGATGGTGCGCCACTTCATGGAGATTCGCGGCATCGGCATCATCGACATCCGCGCGATGTACGGCATCGGCGCCGTCGCGCAGAGCAAGTCCATCGACCTTGTGATTCACATGGAGAAGTGGGTCGAGGGCAAGGAGTACGACCGGCTTGGGCTGAATGACGAGTACATCACGATTCTTGGCGTGAAAGTACCCAGCCAGACCATGCCGGTGCGGCCGGGGCGCAACCTCGCCATCATCATCGAGGTGGCGGCGCGCAACCTGTCCATGAAGAAGCTCGGTTTCAGCGCCGCACGGGAGCTTGACCGCCGCATGAACGAAATGATCATGAAGCGTTCCAATCCCGACGCGCAGAATCAGGACTAACGTATTTTCACAATTACAATATACAGGAGGCTTTTTCCCCATGATTTATGTTGGTATTGACGTTGGCGGCACGGGCATTCAGGTCGGGCTGGTGGACGAAAGCGGCAAGATTCTGTGCAAGGGCGGCATCGTCACCCGCACGGATATCCCCTTCGACATGCAGGTGAAAGCGATGGCGGACTGCGTGCTGGACACCATCGACAAGGGCGGCTACACGCTGGG
>UMLL01070971.1_pt1 | contig 10967 bp, 9 predicted proteins | sample 1966591 | NCBI WGS metagenome assembly UMLL01 (sample SAMEA4836200, study PRJEB28245) | human gut metagenome | biome: gut microbiome; material: fecal sample | place: Denmark | collected 2008 | reverse complement strand
CCGCTGACGCCCACCACCGACGACATGTTGATGATCGAGCCGCCCTTCTGACGGGCCATGATCGGCGTCACGGCGTGGATGAAGTTGAACGCCGACTTGAGGTTCACGGTCAGCACGGCGTCCCACTGGGCTTCGCTCATGCGCATCATCAGGCCGTCCTTGGTGATGCCGGCGTTGTTCACGAGAATATCGATGCGGCCGAAATCCTTGACGATCTCTTCGATGACCTTGTGCGTCTCTTCGAAATTCGCCGCGTTCGACGCATAGCCCCTGGCCTTGACGCCCAGCGCCGCGATCTCGGCTTCGGTGGCTTTGCCGTTGTCGTCGATCACGAGGTCGGTGAACGCCACGTCGGCGCCCTCCTTGGCGAATTCGAGTGCGATGGCCTTGCCGATACCGCGGGCCGCGCCCGTGACGACAGCCACTTTACCTTCGAGTAATTTCATAGCTTTCAAAGTATTAAGAATGTTTGCAAAATATTCTGTTTTTCCTTTTTTCGTCCGAAAGACAAACAAAGTTAAGAAAAATATTTTGAAACGCTCCGCCGCCGCCGGAATTTCGCCAAATATTACTAACTTTACCGTCCGTAAACGAATCATCACAAATCCTTAGAGATATGAAAAGAGACACCCAGATTTTCGATCTGATCGCCGCCGAGCGCAGCCGTCAGATGCATGGCATCGAACTGATCGCCTCGGAGAACTTCGTAAGCGAACAGGTCATGGAGGCCATGGGCTCCGTGCTGACCAACAAATATGCCGAGGGTTATCCCGCAGCGCGCTATTACGGCGGCTGCGAAGTCGTGGACAAGGTCGAGACGCTGGCCATCGAGCGCATCTGCCGTCTCTACGGCGCCGAGTACGCCAACGTGCAGCCCCACTCCGGCGCGCAGGCCAATATGGCGGTATTCTTCGCCGTGCTGCAGCCGGGCGACACCTTCATGGGACTCGATCTGGCGCACGGCGGCCACCTTTCGCACGGTTCGCCGGTCAACATGTCGGGCAAATACTTCAATGCCGTGGGCTACCAGCTCGACGAGGCGACGGGCGTGATCAACTACGACGCCATGGAGCGCAAGGCGCTGGAATGCAAGCCGAAACTGATCGTCGGCGGTGCTTCGGCCTATTCGCGCGAATGGGACTACAAACGCATGCGCGAAATCGCGGACAAAGTCGGCGCGCTGCTGCTCGTGGACATGGCCCACACGGCCGGCCTGATCGCGGCAGGACTGCTGGACAACCCCGTGAAATACGCGCATATCGTTACTTCGACGACCCACAAGACCCTGCGCGGACCGCGCGGCGGCATTATCCTCATGGGCAGGGATTTCGAAAACCCGTGGGGACTCACCACGCCCAAAGGCGCGGTGAAGATGATGTCGCAGATCCTCAACTCGGCCGTATTCCCCGGCATTCAGGGCGGTCCGCTCGAACACGTCATCGCCGCCAAGGCCGTGGCTTTCGGCGAGGCGCTCGACCCCAGCTACAAGGAGTATCAGACGCAGGTGCAGAAGAACGCCAAGGCGATGGCCGAAGCATTCGTGAAGCGCGGCTACAAGATCGTTTCGGGCGGCACGGACAATCACCTGATGCTGGTCGATCTGCGCACCAAGTTCCCCGAACTGACGGGCAAGCTGGCCGAGAAGTGTCTGGTGGCGGCCGACATCACGACCAACAAGAACATGGTGCCGTTCGACAGCCGCTCGCCGTTCCAGACTTCGGGTCTGCGCTTCGGCACGCCGGCCATCACCACCCGCGGCCTGAAGGAGGACAAGATGGACTACATCGTCGGGCTGATCGACCGCGTACTGCACGATCCCGAAAACGAGGACAACATCGCCGCCGTACGCAGGGACGTGAACGCCCTGATGGCCGATTATCCGCTTTTCGCTTGGTAATATGAAAGAGGTAATCGACTTTTTCCGCCGCCTGCACGACAACAACGACCGTGCATGGTTCGACGCCCACCGCGCCGAATGGACGCACGTGAAGGGGCGGTTCGCCGCCTTCACGGAGCGGCTGATCGAGGGAATCGCCGAGTTCGACCCTACGGTGCGCGGCCTGCGGGTGCAGGACTGCACCTACCGCATCGCCCGCGACACGCGGTTCAGCCCCGACAAGTCGCCCTATAAGACATATATAGGTGCGTACATCGCTCCGAAAGGCAAGAAGTCGGGATTCGCCGGTTACTATTTTCATATCGAACCGTGCTGCGACAGCCTGATTTGGAGCAACGCGCTTTCGGCGGGGCTTTACTGCCCCGAACCGGTCGTGCTGCGCAGCGTGCGGGACGAAATTACGGACAACGGCGCGGAAATTGCAGCGGCGATCCGGAAAGCCAAAGGGTTCGACCTTGTCGAGGAGAACAAGCTCAAGCGGGTGCCCACGGGATTCCCCGCCGACAGCGAGTACGCCGACATGCTGAAGCTCAAGGATTTCTACATCGCCAAGCGGATCACCGAGGAGTTCCTGCTCGCGGACGACCTGCTGGAGAAGACTTTGGCGGAGTTCCGCCGCACGCAGCCGTTCGTAGCGATTCTGAACCGCGCCGTGCAGTTCGCCTACGAGGAGATGATGTAATTTTATGCAGACGATATGAAACGGATTCTTGTATTATTCGCGCTCTTCGCCGCTGCGGCGGGTTATGCGCAGACGGTCGAAAAGCAGACCTTCGTCTATGCCGTCAAGCAGACCGACACGCTGCGGCTGGACCGCTACGTGGCGCTCACGCCCGACAGCCGGACCAAACCCTGCCTGATGTTCGTCTTCGGCGGCGGTTTCGTGGGCGGCCGGCGCGACAATGCGAGCTTCCTTTCGTATTTCGAATATTACGCCCGGAAAGGGTATGTGGTCGTGTCGATCGATTACCGGCTCGGCATGAAGAAGGCCATGCAGGCCGGAACGCTCAGCGAGGAGACCTTCCCCGAAGCGTGGATCACGACCCTTGCGATGGCGACCGGCGACCTCTACGACGCTACGGCCTACGTCTGCGACCATGCGTCCGCGTGGGGCGTGGACAAAACCCGGATCGTGGCGAGCGGTTCGAGCGCCGGAGCCATTACGGTGCTGATGGGCGAATACGGCATCTGCAACGGGCATCCGCTGGCGCGGCAGAAGCTCCCGCAGGACTTTAACTACGCGGGTGTAATATCCTATGCAGGAGCTATTTTCGACACGCAGGAAGAGCTGCGCTGGGCCAAGACTCCCGCGCCGATGATGCTCTTCCACGGCGACGCCGACCGCAACGTCCCCTACGACGCCGTGCTGTACGACGGCAACGGGTTTTTCGGCTCGAAGCATATCGCCGATATGCTTACCGAACGGCGCATCCCGCATTGGTTTTACTCGGTCGCCAACACCAATCACGTCATGGCGACCCGCCCGATGTACGACAACCGTTACGAGATCGACGCGTTCCTCGAAAAGCTCGTCCTGAAGCGTGAACCGCTGGTGATCGACACCTACGTCACGCCGCTGGAAGCCCCCGAACTGCCGAAGGCCTTTACGCTCTCCGATTATATCGACGCCAATTACGGCAAATAGCGGCTGTCCGTTCCGTTTTATACGACCGTCCTCCACAGGAGGACGGTTTTTTTATGAAAAGCGCGCCGTTTTTTTCGGTTTCGAATAGGTGATAGTCCCGTTTCGCTTGTATATATAGCAAGAAACGAAGTTATGCGACAACAAATCCAGCAATTCGGCAGGACCCTGAGCGGCATGGTCATGCCCAATATCGGCGCGTTCATCGCGTGGGGATTCATCACAGCGCTTTTCATCCCGGAGGGATGGTGGCCCAACGGACAGCTCGCGCAGCTGGTCGGGCCGATGCTGACCTACCTTCTGCCGCTGCTGATCGCCTACACCGCAGGGCGCAACGTCGCCGGGGAGCGGGGCGGGGTGATCGGCGCCATTGCCGCCGTCGGCGTGATCGTCGGCAGCGATATTCCGATGTTCATCGGCGCGATGATCATGGGTCCGCTGGCGGGATATGCGATCCGCCGGTTCGACCGCATGGTCGAGGGGCGCGTGAAGGCAGGCTTCGAAATGCTCGTCAGCAACTTCTCGATCGGCATTCTCGGCATGCTGCTGGCCGTTCTGGGCTACTATGTCGTCGGCAGCGTGGTCTCCGGCCTGACGATGCTCATAAGCAGCGGTGCCGAGCTGGTCATACGCCACGGACTGCTGCCTCTTGTGTCGCTTTTCGTGGAGCCGGCCAAGGTGCTGTTTCTCAACAACGCCGTCAATCACGGAATCTTCTCGCCGATCGGCATCGAACAGGCCCGCGAAACGGGGCAGTCGATCATGTTCCTGCTCGAAACCAACCCCGGTCCCGGATTGGGCGTACTGCTCGCATACTGGCTTTTCGGCCGGGGAAATGCGCGCCAGTCGGCTCCGGGAGCCGTGATTATCCAGTTTTTCGGCGGCATCCACGAAATCTATTTTCCCTACATACTCGCCCGTCCGGTACTGATCGTTGCCGCAATCGCGGGCAGCGCCGCGGGACTGCTGTTTTTCTCGCTCACCGATGCGGGGCTGGTGGCTCCGGCGTCGCCCGGAAGCATCCTCTCGGTGCTGGCGATGGCCCCCAAAGGCAAGACGCTCATCGTCCTGCTGGGCGTCGTGATCTCCGCAGCCGTGTCGCTGCTCGTCGCCGCACCCTTTATCCGACGTGCGTCCAAGACCGAAACGGAAGGCGATCCAGCCGTCGGGAAGCTCCCGCAGAGCGCAGCGGGCATATCGCCGCATGCAGCCGGACGACCCGTCCGCAAAGTGATCTTCGCCTGCGACGCGGGCATGGGATCGAGCGCCCTCGGCGCGACCCGTTTCCGCAGACGTCTCCGGGACGCGGGAATCGGCGTTGCGGTGGGCAACAGTGCGGCGGACCGTATTCCGTCCGATGCCGACGTGGTCGTATGCCAGTCCGTACTGGCGGAGCGGATCGCCGCGGCCGCAAAAGGCGCCGAGCTGATCGTAATCGACAACTTCCTCTCCGATCCCGGTCTGGACGCCCTGTTCGTCCGGCTTGCGGAAACTACGCCCTCTTGCGGTGTATCCGGTTCCCGGTCCGCACAATCCGCACTCTCTTGCGACCAATCCGGTCTGCGGGGCGCCGCGGCCGATTCGGCCCCGCAACCCGAAGAAACCGCATCCGCCCCCAAGGACGCCGCTCCGGACGGCGCCATCCTGCAACCCGGAAATATCCGGGTCGGACTGCCTGCGGAGCCGAAGGAGGAGGCGATCCGGCGGGCGGGCGAACTGCTCGTCGCGGGCGGATATGCCCGGCCGGAGTATGTCGATGCAATGCTGCGCCGCGAAAAGCTGGCGACGACCTGTCTGGGGATGGGGCTTGCGATTCCGCACGGAACCTCCGATGCCAAGGAGCGCGTACTGCGCTCCGGCATCGTGATCCTGCAATACCCCGACGGCGTGGATTTCGACGGCGAGAAAGCGCACCTGATCGTGGGAATCGCAGGCGTGGGGGACGAACATCTGGAAATCCTCGCCCGGCTGAGCGCATCGTTCGAGGACGAGGAGCTGTTGCAGCGGCTTATGACCGCGACCGACCCGCAGGTGATCTACGACGCGCTGAAATAGCCCCGGACGAAGAACCGAAAACCGACCGAACCAACAACGACTTATATGACATCGCAAAAAGTAACGATTACGGCTCCCAACGGCATGCACGCGCGGCCGGCCGGGGAGTTGGCAAAACTTGTCAAGGGCCTTGCGCCCGTCAGGATCACTTTCCGCACCGCCGCTAAGGAGGTCAATGCCGCGAGCATGCTCGCCCTGCTGTCGCTGGGGCTGAAGTGCGGCACGGAGATCGAAATATGCGCCGAGGGCGGCGACGGAGCCGCCGCCGTGAAGGCCGTCGCGGCGTTCATCGCAAACATGAGCGAGTGATGCGCGTGCTTCGGACCGGAATCCCGGCGGCGGGAATTGCCGCAGGAACGGCGTTCGTCCTCGAACGCCGCGTTTCGGCCGCACCGTCCGCCGCGCCCGGAGATCCGGCGGCCGAAACGGCCCGCTTCCATGCCGCGCTGGCGCAGGCGAAAGCGGAGCTGGGCGTATTGGCGGCGGAAAACGACATCTTCGCGGCGCACTTGGAGATGGCCGACGACCCGATGCTGGCGGAACAGGTCGAAGAGCGGATTTCGGAACACGGCTTTTCGGCCGAACGGGCTTTGGACGGAGCCTGTGAAGAGGTGTGCGGCATGCTCGCCGCGCTCGACGACGAATACCTCGGAGGCCGCACCGACGACGTGCGGGACGTATGCGGCCGCATACGCCGTATTCTCACGGGCGAAACGGCCGAAAATCCATTCGCCGGACTTGCTCCCGGAACGATCGTCGTGGCCGAGGAACTGGCGCCGTCGGATACGGCGCTGATGGATTTCAGCCGCATCGCGGGCGTGGTGACGGCCCGCGGAAGCGTCACGAGCCATGTCTGCATCATCGCCCGCGCCAAAGGAATTGCGGCGATGGTCGGAGCGACTGAATGTATGCTTGAAATAAAAACAGGCGACAAGCTGATAATCAACGGAGAAACCGGCGAAATAATCGTCGCTCCCGATACCGCAACCGAACGGCGATACCGCGCCCTGATCGCATCGCGGGAACGGCACGGCGCACATTGCCTGAAAGGTGCGCATACGCCCGCCGTGACGCGCGGCGGACGGCGTATCGCCGTGCTGGGGAATGCCGGCAGCGTCGCGGAGGTGCGCGCGGCCCTCGATGCGGGAGCCGAGGGAATCGGGCTGTTCCGCAGCGAATTCCTCTACATGCAGAGCCGCGGCGGGTTTCCGGACGAGCAGACGCAGTTCGAAGCCTACCGGCATGCGGCGGAGTTGTGCGGCGAACGGCCGTTAGTTATACGAACGCTCGATATAGGCGGGGATAAAGCATTGCCGTACATGGATTTCGGACATGAGGAAAATCCGTTTCTCGGATGGCGCGCCATCCGCGTTTCGCTCTCCATGCAAGACGTGTTCCGTACGCAGCTGCGGGCGTTGCTCCGGGCGAGCGTATTCGGCAACCTGCGGATCATGTTCCCGATGATTACGTCGGTCGGGGAGTTCCGCCGGGCCGAAGCCGCCGTGCGGGAGTGCATGGCGGAGCTGGACGCGGAAAAAGCCGCTTACAATCCCGGAATCGAGCTGGGCGTGATGATCGAAACCCCCGCCGCGGTCATGGTCGCCGACCTGCTGGCCGCGGAAGCGCGGTTTTTCAGCATCGGGACCAACGACCTGACCCAATACGTCATGGCCGCAGACCGGGGAAATCCGCGCGTGGCGCATCTCTGCGACCCGTTCGATACGGCCGTGAAACGCTCCGTCGCCATGACGCTCGCGGCGGCGCGCAGCGCGGGCATCGAAGCCGGCATGTGCGGCGAACTGGCTGCCGACCCGGAAGCCACGGCGTGGCTGCTCGAAGCGGGACTGGAGGAGTTCAGCGTCAGCGCACCCGCCGTCGCGCCGCTCAAAGAGCGGATACGGACGCTGGACCTGCCTGAGGTGCGAAAAACACCCGGTGCAGCCGAATAAATTTGCCGCGGCACGCGGTTTACACTATCTTTGAACCCGATTTACCCGTTTAATCCAAAATAAACTGCAAACCATGAAAAAAACACTGCTCCTGCTGGCCGCCCTGACCTTGTCGCCGGCCCTTTATGCGCAGGACTACCATGTCGTACTCTGGGACAACGCGACGGCGCCCACCTCCAACGGCCTGACGGGCGAGGAGATTCAGCCCAAACCCGGCCAGTGGTCCAATACCCAGAAAGCCGAAATGTGGATCTACAAGGCCGGAGACAATGCCACGGGACAGGCGCTGGTATTCTTCCCCGGCGGCGGATACTCGACGCTTTCGGTCGGCAACGGCCACAAGGAGGCCAAGTGGTTCGCCGAAAACGGCGTCACGGCCGCCGTGGTGAAATACCGTCTGCCCAACGGTCACAGCGAAGTTCCGCGCAACGACGCCGACGAGGCGCTGCGCGTCATGCGCGAAATGGCCGCTGAGCTGAACATAGACCCGGCGAAAGTAGGGGTGTCGGGCACCTCGGCGGGCGGCTATCTCGCCGGCAGCGTGGGTACGCTTTCGGAAGTGAAGCCCGATTTCATGATCCTCTACTACCCGGTGATTTCGGCCGACGCCGACAAACGCCACAAGGGGACGTTCGTGCAGCTGCTCGGCGCCGACGATGCCGACAAACCCGTCGCGCAGGAGTTCTCGCTCGAAAAGAAGGTCGATGCCCGGACCCCGCCGACGCTGCTGTTCCACTGCGACGATGACAAGGTGGTGCCTGCCGTGAACAGCGCGCTTTTCTACCAGAAGCTCAAGGAACACGGCGTCAAGGCTACGCTCCACATCTATCCGTCGGGCGGCCACGGCTGGGGCATGAACCCGAAGTTCCGCTATTACGGAGACTGGCAGAAAGCCACGCTCGACTGGCTCTCGACGCTGTAACGCAGTTGCAAAAACATGAAAAGCCCCGCCGGAAAGCGGGGCTTTTTGTATGCGGTTTGCTCCGGATGCCGGCGGCGGGGCAGCATCCGGCTGCAACCCCAACCGGCGATGCGGCGGAGCGACGTTATTTCTGGCGGAAGATCACCTCGCAGTGTTCGCCCGTCATGTACTCGACGATATTGAGCACCTCTTCGAGCGAATTCGAACGCTGGTAGTTGAACGCATAGCGCTTGTCGCCGTAACGGCCCGGCACCGAAATCCGCACGCCGTAGGTCGTTTCGATATGCGAGATGATTTCATGCAGGGTGGCGTTGGCCATCGTCACCAGATCGTATTGCGAAAGCACGAGGTGCGAAGCGTTCACGTGCGAGATTTCGAGGTTGTCGGCCGCCGCGTCGTACAGCGCGCGCTGGTCGGGCTGCAAGGTGACCAAATTGACGCCTTCTGGGGTTTGCAGGCGCACCGAGCCGTGTTCGAGGACCACTTCGGCCTGCCCGGAGTTCTCGTAGGCCTGCACGCAGAAGGCCGTGCCGAGCACCCGGACCCGCAGGTCGTCGGTAGCCACGGTGAACGGCGCCGCTTCGTCCCGCGCGACTTCGAAGAAGGCCGCGCCGGCAAGTTTCACGTTGCGCTCGGTCGGACTGAAAGCCTTGGGCAGTATCAGCCGGGTGCGGGCGTTGAGCCATACCTGCGTGCCGTCGTCGAGGGTGACGGTCGTCACGGTTTCGGTATTGTTCTCATAGACCCGGTAAATGTCGGGACCTGCGAGGAAATGCCATGCGAATCCCGCACACACCACCAACAGCACGGCCGCTGCGGCGCTCATCGACCAGCGCAGCAGACCGCGGCGGCGACGGGCGCGCTCCTCGCCGGCGATTTTCGCGATCCGGGCGTCGGTACTGCGCATGAAGGCCGCGAACCGGCCGAGGTCGGCGCTTTCGGCGAAGACGTTGCGGGCGTTCCAGATACTTTTGAGTTCGAAGAAGTATTTCCGGTGCTCCTCCGACTCCTCCAGCCACGCCATGAGGAACTGCTCCTCCCGATCGCTGGTCTCCCCCGCAAAGTATTTATTGATGACTGCATCCATTATAAGCGTATCTTCCATTTTGGTTTTGCTACTTACTATACAATCCTCAGGGTGAATCTACCCAAAGGACTGCGAATTATTACAGAGGAAAATGAAAAACAGGAGCATCAGCAGTTCCGATTTCGACAATTTCGACCGCAGGGCCTTCAGCGCGAGGTAGATGTGGTTCTCGACCGTACTCTGCGCAATGCCGAGCCGTTCGCTGATTTCGCGGTGCGAAAATCCCTGCAGGTAGCTCAGCGTGAAGACCTCGCGGCACTTTTCGGGCAGGGCGGCCACCGCCGCGTCGATGCCGGCGCGCAGGTCCTGCGAATAGATCTTTTCGATGATGGGATTGTTGTCGGGATCGTAGTAGGCGTATCCGATGCTCTCGATCCGCTCCTGATGGTAGGAGCGGTAGTTGCCCGCATGGCGGTTTTTGTTCACGTAATTGACCGACTGGTTGTAGACCGAGCGCAGCAGGTAGCCGTAGAGCGACTGCCGGGGATCGAGCGTCTCGCGCCGAATCCAGACGTTTACGAAAACGTCCTGCACGATGTCCTGCGCCCAGTTTCCCTTCAGGAAGAGACGGGCGTAAGCCATCAGCGGCGCGTAATAACGGCCGCACATCTCGTCGAAAGCCTCGCGGCTTCCGTCGCGGATCGCCGCCGTGAGCCGGGCGTTGTCTGTCGGAATGGATTCCATGTCTACAAAGATACATAAATCTTGCGTATTCGCCACTCCGCACCCGGTTTTTTCACCCTCCTGCAACAAAACGACGGCGCCGGAACACATCGCTGCATTCCGGCGCCGAAGCTGTCAGAGGACGAAAGGCGTCAGTTCTTGACGACCGATATCTCGTCGATGTAATAACGGCTCTTCTTGGCGCCTACGCTGGTGAACATCAGCTTGTCGGTAGGCAGCAGCCCCTCGATCGCGACGCTGTGCGATTTCCACGCCAGCTCGCTCCCGGCATCGCCGACCGCGATCGTGTCGCAGACCTTGACTTTCGTTCCGTCGCCGTGGACCACATACAGCTCCATCGACTCGAACTGGTCGCGGCACCAGCCCGCCTTGAAGACAACGGCCGGGGCGGTGGTCGAAGCCGCGGTCCAGACGTTTACGGCGGTCTTGAAGGTCACCGTGACATTCGCCGCCGCAGTGAGTCCGCTCATGGCGGGCGTCTGGATATAGCTCTGGTTCGCGTTGTCGCCGCCGAGACGGAAACTGCCGCAGAAGGCATTGTGAACTCCGTTGCCCGTAACCAGCGCACCGGTTTCCCAGCCGTCGTCCTTGAAGAACATCAACCGGTAGGGATCGCCGTAGGTGCCGCTGCCGGCATTCATGGCGCCGCCGCCCGCCGACCAGTCGGTGTAGGTGAACTCGGTCAGCATGGTCGAAAGCCCGGCCTCGCTGGTCACCTTCTTGGCCGATTT
>UMLL01059047.1_pt1 | contig 11002 bp, 9 predicted proteins | sample 1966591 | NCBI WGS metagenome assembly UMLL01 (sample SAMEA4836200, study PRJEB28245) | human gut metagenome | biome: gut microbiome; material: fecal sample | place: Denmark | collected 2008 | reverse complement strand
CTCGTACATGGCCATAGCTTTCACGTGCCGAGGCAGAACTCCTGCGACGCTGTTTAGTATCCGTAGAAGAAGCAAAACGCGGCTGATTTTGATAATCATTACCACGACGACTTCTACGGGGAGTTCGATCTAGTAGCTTGGTGCGATTTTCTCGACCGACACGATCCGAACTCCCAGCGAGGTTAGAACGATTCGATCGTCCAACACTTGATGAGCGATTATCTTGTCGAGACGACCGTAAAGCGCGATCCCGACTATATCGTTCGTTACGATCGGCAACATGGCTACGTGCACGCCCGTTCGCGCGCTCTGCGGCGTCATAAGCACAACTACTCGCATGTTCGGCAATGCGATCATTCTTCCTTCCAGGAATATGAGAATTTGCCCGTTGAGCTGCACGACCACTACTGCGTCTAGATGAAAAAGACTGATCTTGAGCGTCATTTCGAAAGCCCTCATCCTTTGAGGACCTACTTCTATTACGGTTGTATAGCAGATTTCGATCGACCATATGCTTAATAGTAACAGTTTGTCAAACAACATTATGCAAATAACAAAAAATAACTGCTCCTCACTAATGCAGTATTTGAGGAACTATTACGAAACGGTACCAAATTAGCACTCTCGCCCTTAGAGTGCTAAAAGCGATGTATTATAACAAGCGAACCAAGGAACGCGATAAGCGATAAAGTTGGTTCGGATATGAAATTCGGATTCTTAATGGTTTAGGCTTTGAAGCTCAACTCGCGAATTTCAAAGCTTGATCACCTTGAATTGGAACTCTTATTCGGACTAGCACACATCGCCCATCGCAAACATACGAAAGAGGATGATACTTCATGTTAGCACGCAGAAACTTTTTTAATGATTTTTTGAGCGACCCTTTTGACTTCGGTTTTTTCGGCACTGACACTGCTCCAAAAACTACTACTGCCTCACTTATGAAAACCGATATTAAGGAAACCCCTGAAGCATACGAACTGGACATTGATTTGCCTGGCTTCAAGAAAGAAAACGTTGAGATTGCTCTCGATGAAGGCTACCTGACCATCAATGCCCACACCGAGCAAAAAGATGAAAAGAAGGACGAAAACGGATCATACTTGCGCAAGGAGCGTTTCGTAGGTTCTTGTCGTCGTAGCTTCTATGTTGGCGATGACATTTCTGAAGAAGACATTACTGCTAAGTTTGACAATGGCATTTTGAAGATCAATGTGCCCAAAAAAGAATTGCCAAAGCCTGAGGATCGCAAGCGTTTGATTTCTATCGATTAATAGCATTTTACCTTTCTTTCCTCCTGCGCATTTATGAATAGATTTTGCGCATCCTCTATTGACGAGCCCGCCTTGAGCGGGCTCGCTGTTTATTCGAATTTCACATACCACTATTTATATAAACCCTTCAGTTTGTGTATTTAAAACAGAAGCTCATCAACTGTTTCTTTTTATAGAACGTATTTCTCCTATACTCATATATGAGAATCTGTGGAAATGGTCTTAGCCAAAATCGCTCTCAATCACAAAACCACAAGGCAAGAGGGAGTGAGCCTACTGTGGCATATATAGAATTCAACAATGTAGTGAAATGCTACGGATCAGGGGCAACTGAAATCCGTGCGCTCGATGGTGCCTCATTCAGTGTTGAAGCAGGAGAACTTGCCATAATTTTAGGAGCATCTGGCGCCGGCAAAACTACCGCACTAAACATCTTAGGCGGCATGGATGGCGCAACTTCTGGCAACGTACTGGTTGACGGACATGACATTGCTTCCTGCAGTGAAACGGAACTGGTGGAATATCGTCGCTCCGCTGTGGGTTTTGTGTTCCAGTTCTACAACCTGGTGCCTACCCTTACCGCAAAAGAAAATGTCGAGTTGGCCGCGCAAATTTGCCCTGACTCCCTTGACGCCACCGAAACCCTTATTCAAGTAGGTCTGGGCGAACGCTTGAATAATTTTCCCGCGCAACTTTCTGGCGGCGAACAGCAGCGTGTTGCAATTGCGCGCGCTCTAGCTAAAAACCCAAAATTGCTGTTGTGCGACGAACCAACCGGCGCTCTTGATTACCGCACAGGCAAGCAGATTTTGCAGCTACTTCAAGATATGTGCCGCACTAGCGGCATGACCACCTTGATCATTACGCATAATGCCGCCCTCGCGCCCATGGCCGATCGCGTAATTCATGTAAACAGTGGGCGCGTTACCTCCATAGAAACAAATCCCGCACCTACCCCAATTACCGACATTGAATGGTAGGTAACTTATGGCACGCGCGTTTCGAAAAGACATCTGGCGAACCATTACCCAAAGCCGCAAGCGCTTTGTTTCCATTTTGGTCATTTGCGCTCTCGGCGTAACAATGGTTACTGGCCTGCGTGCATCATGTTTTGACTTGCGCGCTTCCGCCGATGCCTTCTTTGATTCGCAACATCTCTACGATATTTCTATCCAATCAACCCTCGGTTTAAGTGCCGAAGATGTACAGGAACTGGCACAAGTTGAAGGCGTTGACAAAGCCGAAGGTGCCTGGGAAGAAACCACCTATACCGATGCAGGATCACAGCGCTTAAGTGTTGATGTAAAGGCACTTTCTGCTGATGGCATAAATGCACCCTATATTGTTGAAGGATCCCTGCCCACAAACGAAAACGAAGTTGCAGTTACCCAAAACTTCCTCACAACCACGGGGCTTTCCCTTGGAGACACCGTAACGCTAGAAAAGAGCAGTGACGCGGTATTTAAGCGCGTAGACTACATCATCACCGCTTCCGTGATTGATCCCACTGAACTAACCAGTCCAACAGGGCCTATCGCCATTCGCGCAAGCGCTTCGTCTGATTGCTGTTTTTTCGTAACGCAGGATGCAGTTGATCCCGAAATGGCAGACGCCTTCACCATTATTTACCTTATTGCAAGCAATACTGAAGGAACGTCCTGTTATTCAGATGAATACACTGCAACCATTGACGAATTAGTAAACCGCATTGAAAACCTTCGCGCAGACCGCGAACTTGCCCGCACTAACGAAATAAAGCAAGACGCGCATGCCACTATTGACGAAGAAGAAGCTACCGCCCAGGATGAATTTGCCAGTGCCGAATCACAGCTGGCAGATGCCCAAAAGCAAATTGATGACGACTGGGCGGAACTCAATGCAAGCAAAGAACAACTTGCTAGTGGCCAACAGCAGCTTGAAAGCAGCCAAGCGCAGCTTGATGAGCAAGCAGCGCAATTAGCTGACGCACGTACTCAACTAGAAGATGGACTTGCTCAAGTAGCCGAAGGACGCGCTCAGCTTGAAGCAAGTATTGAACCAGGTAAAGCTGCAATCAATACACAAATTGATGCCCAAATAGATCAGCTTAACGAACAGTTTGACAACCCTAGCAATCCCGAAACAGACTTACCTGCCGAGATGTATCAGCAATACCTGGCAGCGCTTCAACAAATCGAATCAGCACGAACAGAAGCGCTCAATTCGTTTGATGCCACCATAGCTGAAAATCGCGCAACACTTGATACTACTGAACAGCAACTACGCCAACAGTTAGACCAGGTTGCAACAGGTGAAGCAGCGCTGTCTGCGGGACGCGCTCAGCTTGATTCAAGCAAGCAAGAACTAGCAACAGGTACCGAACAACTTGCCAACGGCGAAGCTGAATTGCGTGCTGGCCAAGAAGAACTTGATTCGCAACGCAGCGAATACGAAGCAAGCAAAGCTGACGCCCTGCAGCAAATTGCCGATGCTCGTGCGGAAGTTGACGACATAGAACAAGCGCAGTGGTATGTTCAAACGCGCGACTCCAATGCGGGATATACCAGCGTCGAAAGTGACGCTTCGTCCATTGAGGCAATTGGCTTGGTATTCCCCGTTGTGTTTATCATTGTTGCTGTGCTGATTGCCCTTACCACCATCACCCGCATGGTAGAAGAAGAACGCAGCTTAATTGGTACCTACAAATCGCTTGGTTATAGCCGCCATGCCATCTTAATGAAGTACCTTGCGTACTCCTTGGGCGCTTCCTTGCTTGGTGGATTACTGGGCGAATTCTGCGGATTCATCGCCTTTCCCACATTCCTGTTTAGCGTTGTGTTTGAGGCAATGTATCAAATTCCTGAATACCTGTATTCATTTGATACCTTCTACGGAATTGGCAGCATTCTGTTCTTTATCGTAGGCATTGCTGGTGCAGCAGTTATTGCCTGCCGTTCAGAACTGAAGCAAACTCCTGCTGCTCTCATGCGCCCGAAAGCTCCAAAAGCTGGATCGCGAATTTTGTTGGAGCGTATTACCCCGCTATGGAAACGCATGTCGTTTTTGAACAAAGTTACGGCACGTAATATCTTCCGCTACAAAAAGCGCTTCCTTATGACGATATTCGGCATTATGGGTTGCATGGCATTGCTGGTATGCGGTTTTGCCATTCGCGATTCCGTTCACGCGCTTTCAGACATGCAATACAACGACATCAACCGCTATGACGTATTAGCCGTTGTTAATCAGGATGATTTCGATTCGTCTCTTACAACCTTAGAAGAAGACAGTCGAATTTCTGAGGTACAGCCCCTTGGCGTAGATAGCGTTACAGTTAGCGCTGCAACAGCTGACACAAATAGCTCAGCTGACCTAACAACGAGCGAATCGGGTGCTGAAGCAGCAGAAACAAGTAAATCAAACGCCGAAACAACTAACACAAGTACCGCAAGCACAAACTCCACAAAAGAGAGCCTGCAATTATTTATTGTGCCCGATGGTGCTCCCCTAACTGACTTCATCAATACCCGCACTTCCGCTGATTCTCCTTGCGAATTAACGAACGGTGGAATTTTGCTCACCCGTAATGCAGCGGAACTGCTAGAAGTGAACACTGGAAGCAACGTGCATATAGAAACAAGCACGCTTGATCAAGCCAATGTCCCCGTGCAAAACATTATTGATAATTATCTAGGCAATGCCGCCTATATCACTGAAAGTACCTACGAAGAATACTTCGGCAATACCGCTGATTTGAATGGCTTCTTTATTAATCTAGTCAGCAATGATGCAGCTCAGCAAGAAGTGTTTGCCGATGAGTTAGCAAGCAACGAAACATTCATGAGCGTTACCAGCACCCAGAAGATGAGCGAAGAGTTCTCTCAATCTTTTCAACTTATTAACACTGTGGTGTACGTAATTATTGTGTTGGCTGCTGCGCTTGCTTTTGTAGTGCTGTTTACACTTTCGACCACCAACATTTCTGAGCGTATTCGCGAACTTGCCACCATCAAAGTATTAGGTTTCCGCAAACGCGAAGTAAATCACTACGTAAACAAAGAAACTATTTTGCTTACTGCATTAGGGATGATTGCAGGCATTCCATTGGGATATGCCTTCAGCCAATCCCTTACCTATGTGCTTAAGATGCCTTCGATTTATTTCGCCGTAACTATTGAACCTATCAGCTACGTATACGCCTGCGCACTTACCTTGTTCTTTGCTTGGTTGGTTGCGCTGCTTTCAAACCACGCGCTTGCAAAGATTGACATGATTGAAGCTCTAAAGAGCGTCGAATAGACAGCATTTACTCTTGTAGAGTTTGCCTTACCAAAGCTTACTTTAGTACAACTTACTTCCACAAGATCAATCTCGCTTGATTGACTTCTGCGGATTATATTTTGTGATGCTAGTCTACCTGATTAGCTTTCGTTTGATTGGTTTTTGTTTACTTCAGGTGCGCTAGGTTCGCTCTGATTTTTGCGTTCGGGTTTTTTACGAGGATTAAAGTGGTGACTCAACGCATCGCCTAACAAGCGAAGCTTCACAATGGCATACACCGTAACGCCTGCCGCCACCAAGAAAATTGGAATACGCACCAAGTTATCTGCCACGGTAACTACCATGCCACATGCAGCCAGCATAATAGTCCACGCCCACATAATAAGCACCGTTGCGCGTTGGCTGAATCCGGCACGCATAAGCCTGTGGTGAATGTGACCCTTATCTGCAGCATCGATGGGTTTATGCTCACGCTTGCGGCGAACAATAGCAAAAAAGGTATCTAAAATAGGAACACCCGCAGCAAGAATAGGAACCAGCAAAGAGACGAACAAAGCAGAACGCGCTACCGCAAATAAAGAAATAATTCCTAGCGAAAAACCTAGAAGCAACGCGCCTGAATCACCCATAAAAATGGAGGCTGGATAAAAGTTATCCTTCAAAAAACCAATGCATGCACCCAACAGCAATACCGCAAACACGGCAGCATCGGGACGATCAGTTATAACCGCAAATACCAAAATAGCAACAGCAGAAATTGCAGTAATACCCGCAGCTAGTCCATCAAGACCATCAATTAAGTTGATAACGTTTGCAAACGCCACCAAGTAAAACACCGTTAAGGGATAGGCTACCCACCCAAACTCAATGTATCCTTCGCCAATAGGATTATGGATGTTCGCCAACAACAAACCCGATCCCGCAACAATACAGGCAGCTACTACCTGGCCTAAAAACTTAGCTTTTGGACTTAGATCAACAATATCATCCACCACACCAACACCGAACATAACCACAACGCCAATAAACACGCCGACGTAGTTAGGGGTAATATCGTCATTAGGAGTAAACGGGTTTTCCCACCCGAAATAAGTCATGCCTACAAACAGCACGATGATTGCCGCAATAATGCCTCCAAAAATAGCAACGCCACCTAATCGAGGAATAGGCAGCATATTCACGCGGCGAGCACTGGGGTAATCAATAGCATCAAAATGAACGGCCAAGCGTTTCGCAAAAGGAACGAGCGCAATAGTAACTAGCCCAGACACCAAGAAGAGCACGGCATATTCAGCCCAATTCATGCTTACCCTCCTGGTTCTATTTTGCGTCGTTACTAACTTGGCGAATCGGAGTTCAGGATTTACGAATACGCCAAACACCGATTATATACCGTATCGGTCACGATTTCGAAGCCTCCACGATTAATTGTCAATGATTATTAGCAGTTTAAAATAATAGCAGCTTGCTATGACGCTAAATTGCCCTGTAATTCGCTAAATACATGGAGGTACTTTGAACACATACGCTCTCCACATTTTACAAGCACCGATTTGTATAGAATGACTTGGTGAGCTTATATTTCGTAACTTATTTGTTGCGTTTGGTTACCTGTATTGGTTGTTATGGGGGAAAATTCGTTGTCGCACAGCCCTTCAATAAGCATTATTATTCCGATCTACAACGTAGAGCGATGGCTTCGTCGCGCCGTCAATTCCCTGCAAAACCAAACATTCTCTAGCTATGAAATACTTTTAGTAGATGACGGCAGCACTGATAACAGCGGTATATTATGCGATCGCCTAGCCGATGACGATATGCGTATTCGTGTAATCCACCAAAAAAATGCGGGAGCTGCAAGCGCTCGCAATGCTGCTATTGCTATTGCCCGCGGCAAGTATCTATACTTCATGGATGGCGATGACTGGTGCGACAAGAACATGCTTGCTGACATGTACAAGGTCGCTTCCGAAAACAACCTTGATTTATTAGTAACTGGTTTCACGATTGATACGTATTACGACAATGAGGGGCGCTATTATCGCGAATTTCGCAATGCTCCTGACAAAATATTTGCATCACGTGATGAATTCCGCAATGAAGCGTATAAGCTATTCGACGCACAGCTTCTGTATGCACCATGGAATAAACTGTATCGTCGCGAATATTTAAACGAACACAACCTTCGCTTCCCCACCACCTTCTGGGACGATTTGCCCTTCAATTTAGATGTAATGCGTGATGTTGACCGCGTAGGTTGCCTAGACGGCCACTACTATCATTTCTTGCGCGCTCGAGCAGAAAGCGAAAACACCAAGTACCGCGCCGACATGTACAACAAGCGCGAAGAAGAGCACCAATGGATGAAAGAGTTGTTCAAGTACTGGAATATTGATACTCCTGAAGTCCGCGAGTTTTTAGCGCGGCGCTACGCAGAGCGTTTAGTTGGCTGCATTGAAAACGTCACGAATAAAAATTGCACGCTTTCTTCAGCAGAAAAGAAAGCAGTCATTCGTGAAATGATTTCTACCCCACAGGCACGCGAAGCACTTAAACTTGCCAAACCGCGAACCAAAATGATGGGCGTTGTATTGTGTCCTTTACGCATGGGCAACGTGAACTTAACCATGATGCAGAGCTCTGTTATTTCGTGGGTGCGCCAAAACAGCACTAATTTGTTTGCACGTTTGAAGGCCAACAGATAGTCGTTGTGCTTTGAACGATATTCGCATTTTGTGCGACTTTACATGCCTGAAGGCTAATAAGCAAACGTACGTTACTTAAAGAACAGCACCAAACCCACAACAATCAGCAGCACATAGCTTGCTTTTATGAATTGTTCTTGGCTGATGCGCTTTTGAATAAGTCCGCCTAGCCAAGTAACAAGCACCAGCAATGGAATGCACACCAACAAAATCAGCCAGCCATCGCCAGAAAGATCGCCGCGGATAACGCCGAATAAGCCATAGGTGCTATTCAGAATGGTCCACACAGCCGTAGTGGTAGCACGAAATTCTTCTTTTGTTTTTAGTTTCTGCAGTGCATAGATTGCCAGAAATGAACCACCCGAAACAAACATGCCCTGAATGATGCCTGCAATAGCAACTATAAGAATAAGCATCCATTCAGGAAGCATTTTATTTTCCTTGTTGAAGAAAAGCCCGCGAATTGCGATAACCAAAATAGCAACGCCATAAATTTTTTGAAGAAAATCAAGTGGAGCAATGGTATTAATCCAAGCACCGACACACATAAAAACGATCATGATGCCGGACATTTTTACTACTTCACGCCAAACAATATGCTTAAAGCTTGTTACAGCAATCATGACGCTTGCAAGAAATCCGGTGCAGTTAAGCACAGTGATGGAAGTTTCATGCCCAATAGTAACCATACCAACAGGCATAGCAAAAATATTACCTGCAAAGCCTGTAATGCCGTTGATCAGGTATGCAAAGGCAAAAGCTCCCCAAAACAGATACTTTTCCATGCAAACCCCCTCTATTGCATCACAAACACAACGAAATACGCCTCAAAATGCAACGTTTCCCCACTGCTGATGCATTGTACCCCACTGCTATCGTAATGCAAGGTTCACTATATAGCACAAATAAAGGCACAAGAACTGAACTAGAAGAGGCGTTGTGTCAGCACACATAAACAATGCGTTAACAGACCGAGCACTACGTAGCATAAAAGCATTTGTGCGCTACACTACGTTTCAAAAGAATTGCCGAATACATACTCGGCAGAAAACGTGACCTACTACACATATAGAGGGACGCGAAGTACAGAGGGATGCAAAATACAGAGAGACATAAACCGCATACAGAAAGACGTACTTATGGAAACCACAGCAAATACTGACGCCTTATTCCAGGCGCTTACCAAAACTTTTAGCAATCATGCAATTCTATGCGATGAACCCATGGCTCGACACACCACGTTCCAGGTAGGCGGTCCTGCCGATTATTTGGTCCGTCCTACTAGTGCTGAAGAAATTCATGGAGCCATTACAGCAGCAAAAAAGTGCAACATGCCTTGGTGGGTAATTGGATGCGGAAGTGATCTATTGGTATCCGACGAAGGTCTACGTGGTGTTGTAATTGAAATTGGTAACTCTATGGCCTCCATCACTATTGACGGCACTACTGTTCATGCGCAAGCTGGTGCCACCAATGAAGAAGTTGCAAAAGCAGCATGCGCTGCAGGACTTGCCGGCTACGAATTTGCGAGCGGAATTCCAGGGTCCATTGGCGGAGCCGCCATCATGAATGCCGGCGCCTATGAAGGAGAATTCAAAGATGTTGCGCGCAAGGTTACTTGCCTCTACCCCAATGGCGAAATACAATCCATCCCTGCTAAAAAGGCAGACTGGAGTTATCGCCATAGCATGATGGGCGATGAAGGATTAATTGTACTAGAAGTTGAACTTGAGCTTCACCCCGATACACCCGATGTCATCCAAGAACGAATGAATGATTTAGCAGCACGCCGATCCGCCAAACAACCTTTAGAAATGGCGAGCGCAGGCAGCACTTTTAAACGCCCAACAGGTTATTTTGCAGGTAAGCTTATTCAAGATTCAGGCATGCAAGGTCATATGGTTGGTGGCGCACAAGTTTCCACCAAACACGCAGGCTTTGTCGTAAACACGGGTGATGCCAAAGCAGCTGACATCCTACAAGTAATTCGCGATGTGCAGGCTGCCGTAAAAGAACAATTCGATGTTAATTTAGAAACAGAAGTAAAAATGTGGGGATTTGACTCCTGATTTCACCCTTCCCCATATGAACGTGTTACCCTTATGTGGTTGCCTTTATTGATACCCTTTGTGGATTCAATCTTGGCAACCACATTTCATATGCACTGCTTATAGTAAGTGGATACCTTTTAATAACAGCATACCGTCCGCGGTTAACGCAAATGGCAAGCAGACTCTTTGCATATTATTAGAAAGGCACCACCAACAACTAGTAAAGCACAAGCTTCTTATCCAGCTTTAAGCGTGTTTATGATATGTGGTCATGAATAATGCAAGCATATTCATTGGAGAGGGATCGGGATGGCAAAAAATAAAAAATATGAGCCCACAAACCCTAATAAAAGAAAAGACAACAAGCCCGTAATTACCTGCCCTAACTGCGGCAGCACCGACATGGAATATGTTCCTGATAAACGTCGCGTTCCATCAAAGTGGTACATTCACGTAGGCGCACTTGTTGCAGTAATCATTTTCTTTTTTGTAATGCCCGCTTTTTCAGTTGCATTTGCTTTGATCTATTTGTATTACACCCTATTTCATAAACATAAGGTTTTGGTTGGCACCTGTCAGAACTGCGGCCAAGAAACGCTATTCAATCGTCCTGATGATGGCAGCTTGGAACCAGATTTCGACAAACCTTGGACTAGTTAAGGCGCTTATCTATTGTTTGTCGATTAAGCGGCTTCTACTGTTTCAGCATGCC
>UMLL01093706.1_pt1 | contig 11038 bp, 23 predicted proteins | sample 1966591 | NCBI WGS metagenome assembly UMLL01 (sample SAMEA4836200, study PRJEB28245) | human gut metagenome | biome: gut microbiome; material: fecal sample | place: Denmark | collected 2008 | reverse complement strand
ATATCCGATTCGGGGTCGCGCGCGCAAGGTGCCGCGCCCCGCAAACCCCCAGGAGGTTTCGCGTGTTCGATTTCCTGCTCGCGCTGCTCTACATTTACCTGTTTTACATCGCCGTGGTCGGCTCCATCGCGTTATACGGCAAGATTATCGATAAGATTTCGGAGAAGAGCCCCGAGCGCGGCGAGAGGGTCCACGCGGCCGTCATGAAGGCGCTGAGGTTCGCGCTAGTCGTCGGCGTCTTCGTCGGCATCGCGACCGGCTGGATTTTCGTCGTGCTGCTTTTCTAGGCGCGATTCGACCAGCTCGGCGGCGTTCGCCTCGACCTGCGCGCGCATCGCGGCGTGCACGGAGCGGAGCGCCTGCATCCATTCGATATAGTTGATTTCGGGATACGCCTGCATCGTCTCGACGAGCGCGCGTATCCCCTTTTCCGCTTTCGCGGCGTCGTACCAGTCGGCCTTAGATTCGTCCATCAGACTCCCCCGCCAATTCGTCCAGCGTCACTTCCAGCGCGCGGGCGAGGTGCGCCCACGTGTGCAGCGACCCCTTCGCGAGCGGCGATTCGTCGCGCCGCAGCTTTCGGATGGTGCTTAGGGTTATTCCCGAGCGGCGCGCGAGCTCGCGAGTGCTCACGCCGCGCTCTTCCATGATTCGCGAGAGTTGGTTCAAATCGGCTTCCCCTGGTTGGGTTCTTTTTCGCCAGCCCGCATGAGCGGACGGGCTGGCTCGTTGGAGGCTCGGCCCATGGATTCAGGGCCGCGGATATTCTACCGCATATTGCGCCGCAACGATTCGCGAACGCAATATATTGCGTTTAATTCGGCTCTCTCGCGCGTTCTAAGGTGCCGTTCGCGCAATTCACGGGCGAGCATTCGTTTCGCGCTCTAGAAGCCCGCAGGACGCGCGAGACTGCCGCGTTCGCGCATTTTCGGGCATAAGGAAGGCCCGCATTTTCGAAAAAAGAAAAGGGGCGGCAGGCCGTCCCGATTCGTTATTCCCTTATTTCTTCCGCGCGTACGCGATTATGTGGCCCGCGTATTTCGAATGGCCCGCGTTGAGCGCGTCGGCGAGGCTGTCGCGCGGGCACTTTATCGCCGTCGCGGCCTGCGTTATCGAGCGGTACAGCTCGCCGTCGATTACGACCGGCTTCCCGCCGCCGCGCGTCGCCACGGCATCGGGCCTCTCGTACTCGGGCTGCTCGGCCTTGCTCACGCGCCCGATTTTCGAATTGCCGTATATGATCATAGCTTCCTCCGCATCAGCAGCTCGCACAATTCGCGCGCGCTGTACAGCTCTTCGAGCGTCCGCAGGAGCGCGACGAGGGTCACGGCCAGGCCGAAGCATAGGAGGGCTATGAGGCAGAGCGCGAGCTTCATAGGCGCGCCCCCCGCTTGCCGCGGGCCTTCGCCGAGGCAGCGTTCCCGCGCCTCCACGATTCCGCCTCGCGCTGGCCCCTCGGCTTGGCGCGCTTCGGCAGCGGCGCGAGAGGGTTGCCATTCGCGTCGCGCTTGATTCCCGCGCGCCCGTCGGCGTGAAGCGGCGCGCACTTGGTCGGCGAGGGCGTTCCCGTGCACGGGTCGAAGTAGTTGATTTCGATGGGCGGGAGCTTTCGCCCGTTCTCGCGCGGCTCCAGGACAGCCGACGTGCCGACCATGCGGTAGTCGCTACTGTGGGTCATTCGCGGCCTCCTCCGCAAGCTCGTCGGCCAAGCGTTGATATGTGCCAGCTTCGGCAAGCGCGTCCAAAGCGGGCACGAAACGTTTGCTACCGGCTCCGCCCGGTCTGTAATACAGCGCTGCAAGAAAACCGCCAATAGCCGCCAGGTCGCAGTGGATTGCACGCAAAAGCGCTGTTGTCTCTGTCATTTCTCCTCCTGTCTGTCCCCGAAGTCCACGAGCGGGATTTCCTTCACTTCGCTGCCCTCGTAGTCCCATATCGGCCCGTACTCGTCGTACTGGCGCGTCTCTCGCTTCGCCGCGCACTCTTCGGCTCGGGCCTTGTCGGTGAAGGCGATTACGGGCCGCTCCCACGCGTCTTCCCAATCGCCGCCGAAGTCGGTCACAAGGTAAATCGCGCGCTTTCGCGTCTTCGGCTTCTTCGCGCTCATCGCTCCACGTCCGCTCCGCAGTAGGGGCAATGCGTCAGCGACGTATAGTCGACACTGGCCCAAAGCGCGCGCGAGTTGAACCGCATGCCCACGTCGTCCAGCTCAATCGACAGCCTGCCGAAGTGGCACGCCGTGCAATCCAAGTAGTGCTGCTTCGTCTCGTCGTTCCAAACCTCGATGAGCTCGCATGTGGGGCGGTCGATGAGGTCGGCCAGGCGGGCAAACACGCTGCAATACGTATGTGCATCGACATCGCCAAACGCGGCCTTGGACACATACCAAAACGGGTCAGAATCGCTGAAATCGAAATCATGCGAGTAAACCCTCAGTCGTTCCGCAACCTCGCAGCGTTCTTCGTCACTAATCATCGTCCACCTCCGCGCGGTCAATCAGCCCAGCAAGGCGCATGAACAGCGAGCGCGGGTCGGGGAAGTCGTCCTCGCCCGTGGCGATGAAATGCAACCTCTCCCACCACCCGAGCAGCGTCTCGTCTTCGCCGTAGACCGCGCAACGGCTAAGCTCTTGCGCAATCTCTCTGCGCTCTTCGTCGGTAATCACGGCTCCACCACCTTCCGCCCGCAATGTCACGGTCGCTTGCATGTCGGCCAACTCGTCGACGATGACTTGTCTCGCATTGGTTCCTCGCAGGCGATTCCTGCGCTCATCGTCGCTAGTCATCATTCAGCGCCTCCCTCGCTGTAGAAAACCTCGCGCGACGTGCGCCACGACTCGGCGCTGGCCAACACCATTTGGAGCAGCAACGCTGCGGTCGAAAGCTTCCTGAAGCTTTGCCAGCGATCGCTGGTGTCGTACGCGACGCGCAGGTTGCCTGCGGCATCGGGGCAAAGCACCTTGCAGTTCCTCGGGAGCTGAAGCTTCCCATGCAGCGCGTCGGCGAGCTCCCTCGGGCATACAAGCCAATTCTCGTCGCCCTCGAACGTTCGCCCGTGTCCGCTCGTGAAGTCATCCATACACGACTTGACCTCGACGAAGCAGAACGCGCCGCGCTCGGCTGCGGCGTTCGTGTAGCCGGTTCCGAGGCGATATGCAACGAAATCGACCCTATGGGCCTCGTCGACCCACACCTCGCTCGACACCAGATTGAACTCCTTTCTCAGCCGTTTGAGCGCCTTCGCGGAAAGCTCGGCGGTTGTCTCGCGGCGGTTGAAGTCGCTAGCCATTTCGAACCTCCCTCAGAATCCCAATCAGCTCGCGCCATTGCCCGTCGCAGCGGCACTCAAGCTCGCGCTCGATCGTCACGGCCAGCTCGCGTATCTCCCATTGCGCATGCGCATCGAGGCGCAGCGTAAAGAGGTTCTGCAGGCTGCGGGCGTTGATAGTCATAACGAGCGAGGTTTTCGTGGCCTCAGGCAGCAGATAGCGGGCGTCCTCGGGCTTCATGCCCTCGTCGATTGCGGCTCGATACGACCACATGGCGTCGCTCGCCTGCGCGCGGAATCGCGCCTCCGCGTCGGTTCCGACGACGCTCGGCGGCACCACGCACCAGTCATCTCCGCCGACCTCGCAATACCGATGCGACCTGACAGAGTAAGATGCGATTCGATGGCACGTGAGCTGCGCGAGACACGCACGGCTGATGCCCTCGATTTTGAGCGTGGCCGACGCGTGCTCGAACACGCTCATGTGGCCGTTCTCCGCGCAGCGGCGCACGCGCTCCGGCGACGGCGTTGGCTTGCCGTAGCACATGCCAGCGGCGATACCGATTACGTCCATCGGGCTTGTCGTGGCGGCGATTACGGTTACCTTCATTCCAATCTCTCCTCGATATCGCAGGCGTAGCAAAGAAGGACGGCCAGCATCATCAGCACTTGGTGCTTATACGGGTCTTGCCCATCGGCGAGAACTGCAAACATCATTAGCGCCTCAAGCGCTGCCAAGGCCCACCAGGCGTATCTCGCCCAGTTGCGGCGCCTCATCGCTGCGCCTCCCCTTCGATGCCCGCGAGTTTCTTGGCACGGGCGAGGAGGTGCACGCGCATGTTGTAATCGCATTCTTCGAGACGGTGTTTCTCGCAATAATCGCGGCAACCGAGATTCGCATCCTCTTCCAGCTTCTCCCAGCTGTCGGCTGGCCCTGGCTGCTTATGCGTCCAAAGCTTCGGACAGAAGTGGCTCTTGCGACCGTCTTGGTAGCCTATGCAGTAGACCTCGTCGCTGCATGTCGAGCGCTCATAGCCACTCACGACGATTGAGCCTGGCGAATCCGGCAGATAAAGCACGTCGCCGATTCGAATAGGCTTCCCGCCGGCATCGAGCGGCAGCTTCATGTACGCTTCGTGGTTCTCGCCGCGGTTCAATCGCTCGCGCAGGCTGTCGTTGGCTTCATTCAAGCCTTGGATTTCCGCCTCCATGGCGGCGTTGTCGGACACAAGGGCATCAAGCTCGCCCGAAACGTCTAAGGACATCTTGCCAATCTTCTTCATCGCGGCCGCCTGCTCAGTGATGCGCTTTATGCGCTCTTCCGTGATTCCCATCACTCCACCCCCGTGCTTCCGAAGCCGCCTTCGCCGCGCTCCGTGTCTCCCAGCTCGTCCACTCGGCGAAAGGTCGGCAGCTCGCACGGCAGGATTACCAGCTGCGCGATGCGCTCGCCCGCCATCACGATGCTCGGAAGATTGCCGGCGTTGAAAAGCGGCACCTTGATTTCGCCCGTGTAGCCGCTGTCAATTACGCCGACCCCGTTCGCCATCAGCAGGCCGCGCTTGCAAATGCTGCTACGGGCCGCCAGAAGCCCGAAGTAGCCCTCGGGTATGTTCGCGCGCACGCCAGTGGACACCGTGACGAATTGCCCGCTTCCGATGGAGTGGTACTCGCTCGCCCGCAAATCCGCTCCCGCATCGTGCTCGTGGGCGCGTACGGGCAGCATGTCCACCGCGCACACGGTTTCGATTGCCATGCCGTCGGTAGGCTCTCCGCAGGCTGGGCAAAAACGCGGCTTCTCAGTCGCGTCGGCGTCCTCCCCGATATGCACGTCGGACTCGGTTCCGCATCTCGGACATTCGTGCGTGTAAACCACCGCGTCGCACCATCCAGGGGTTTCGGTAATGCTCATTTCTCCTCCAAACTGCGCCCGCAGAACGGGCAGAACGCTATCTCGACGATTCCGTACTCGACCATCGCTCCGTGGTCGTCGAACTCGACGCTCATGCACAGCGCCGTCGCGTCTACGGCCACCACGAAGCCCGTGCCGAAGCGGTCGCGCTTGTCCACTGACGCTTCGGAATACGGCTCGCAGTATTCGCAGGCGCTCATTCTTCGCCGCCCTTGCCGATCGCGTCGAGAATGCGGTCAGCAATCCAGGATTCGTACCTGTTCACTTCTCCAACCTCGTCGCAATATTCTTTCTCCCAGGGGTCTCGGAGGTCTTCGACGATATCCACGAGCCTGTCTACGTCGACGCAGCTGTGGGCCCCGTCGCCCTCCTTCTCCATGGTGCATGCGTGGGTAATACCGTCCGGCTCGCATATGTACGCCAGGCCGTTGTCTCCGAGGACGAACAGGAGGGCATCGTCTTTTCGGTAGTCGATTCCGATGACCTGTCCGCGCTCGCCGTTCGGGTGAACGATTTCGTCGCCGATTCGGACGTACTCGCCGTCGGCGCACTTCGGCAGCTCGATTGAGCGCTCGTCCTTGTATCGCTTGAGTGCGTCGAGCGATTGCAGCATGCTTGAGATGCGCGAGTAGAGGCCGTCGACGTCGACGTCGAGGCGTTCGGTGGTTCCGCTCATTTCTTCCTCCTTTTTTAGGCGGTTGCCGAGTTGCCAGGATTGCCGCTCGCCCCTATTAAACCTATATATATCTATATTCTTCTTAGATATCATTTAAATGGGTATCGACAACGCGGCAACTCGGCAACTTCGCAGGTCAGAGCCTTGTCTTGGTTGCCGCCTTTTCCGCGCGGCAACACGTTTGTTGCCGCCGTTGCCGTTGTTGACGGCGTTTCTAGAAACTTAATAAGTTTCCTTCCGTTCACTTCTATTTCTGGCGTTGCTGCGCGGCAATGACCGCCGCTTCCGTCGGTACGTAGCAGCGCTGCACTCCGTACGTTCCGCAGCGCGCTTTGTTGCCCGCGTTCGGGTATTTGACCCAGCCTTCCGCGTACGTCTGCACGAGCTTGTGCATGGCGTTGGTCAATGCTGAGCCGGCCTGCTTGCTGTACATGTCGGGCAGCGCCTCCACGATTTCCTGCACGCACACGCGCACGCACTTGGGGTCGGCGGCGGCCAGCAGCTTGCCGTCCATGTACTCCAGCACGAGGCCCACGCGGACGTCCTCCTCGGTGTACTCCTCCTGCTTCCGCAGCGCGTAGCCCTGCAGGCGGCCGTCGAGCACGAGCGGCGGGCGCTCGGCCTTGTACACGTGCACGGCCTCCGCCCACGCCTGGCCGAACTCGGCGTCCACGCCCTCGTCGAACAGCCCCGCCAATGGCTCCACCGCGCCGCACTCGACGGGCAGGAACCGTCGGTTGCCCGTCGTGTCGGTGAGGAACGCCGAGTCGTTCGTCGTCCCGCAGAACACGCACGCGCGCGGCCTCTGCTCGGTCTCCCGGGCGTACTTCGGTCGGATAGTGTCGACCGTCGACGTGATGAACGCCTTGATGCCCTCGACGTCCTTCTGCCGCTTGGTGGCTAGCAGCTCGGCCATCTCCAGAATCCACATGCCGCGCAGCTTCTCGGCGGCGGCGTCCCCCTCGATGGTGTTGAGGTTGTCGTTGTACCAGGCCGTCTCGTGCGCGAGTCGGCGCAAGAACATTGACTTGCCGAGGCCCTGGCGGCCTATCAGCACGGGCATGTAGTCGAACTTCGTGCCGGGCTCGTAGGCGCGCGCCACGGCGCCCTGCATGAACAGGCGCATGACCGCCGCGTTGTAGTCGCACGGCTCGGCGCCCAGGTAGACGGTGAGCAGCGTGTCGACGCGCGGCACGCCGTCCCACTTCAGGCCGTCGAGCCATTCGGCCACCGGGTTGCGCTGGTTCTGCATGGAGACGTTGACCACCGCGTCGATGGCCTTCTGCTTGGACATGAGGCCGTATTCTCGCTCCATGTACGCGGCCAGGCCGCAGTAGTCGGCGTCCGATATGGGCCTGTCCTTCGCACCGCCCACGTCCCACGGCACGGGCGGCGATACCATGCGGGTGTACGCCCTCGTGTCGTAGTAGAAGCGCCCTGCGAGCGCGGGGTCGCCGTTGATGGCCCGCCCGCAGTTCTCGATGGACTGAATCACTCCGCCATTTCTGTTGAGCATGAGCGCGACGGTTTTGCGCGCCGCGGCCTCCTTGCGCCTCTTCGGGTCGCCCTTGTCGTATCGCTCGCACACGCTGCGCACGATACCCTCGATTTCCGAATCGGGCAAAGGCGGCTTGCACTTCAGGCGGTTCGCGGCCTCCAGCGACGCCAGTATGAGCGCGTCGTCGATGCCCTGCGACTGCATGGAACAGGCGTAGCGCATGAGCGTGTCGTTCCGCTCGCCTCCGTGAATCTCGTTCGGCAGCTCGAACTTCTTCTTCAGCCCGCCGTTCGGCTGCACGCTGCGTATGAACGCGAGCGTGTTCGCGTCGGCCTCGGCCACCTCGTAGTCCTCGGGGTCGTTGTCCCATGCGTACGGGCGCCCGTTGGGGTGCACCGACGGCGGCGCGACGATGTACCCGCCGTCGCCGCGTATGTCGATGCCGTAGTCGGCGTTCACGCTGCACCCGATGGGCTGGTCGCTCTTGAACAGCAGGTGCATGCCGCCGCGCCCCGTCTCGGCGCACACGGTCTCCGGGAGGTCGCCGTTCGTTATCTCCCACGTGCGCAGGCGCTCCATGCCGTCCTCGCCCTTGTCGGGGTCGACGTCGACGTCGATTACGATCAGGCCGCCCGAGGCCTCGCCCGTGGCGATGCCGATGTTGAAATTCGGGCGGTGGCCCCATGCGGCCTTGATTTGCTCGGGGTCGGTGGTCGCGACCTTGAAGCCGCCCTTCACGGCGGGGACCTTCTGGCCCTCCGCCAGCGGGAAGACGGCCCAGCCGCGCGCCGCGTATTCCAGCGCGGCGTCAAGGAACTTGCTCACGAGCCGTTCCCTCCCTCCAACAGTTCAATCACGCGCGCCCCCGCGTCCTCGGGCCTGCAGAACTCGAAGCGGACGCCGTAGCGCTGCTCCATGGTCTTGCACGCCCTCGCGAGCCTGGCGCCGCTTATGGGCGGCCTCAGGCCCTTCCTGCGGTTGATGGCCGCGCGCGGGTTCTTCCAACGCGACAGCGTTTCGAGGTCGGCCACGCCGTCCCCGTTCTCGACGAGCACGATGAGCTGGATTCCGCAGTCGCGGGCCAGCATCAGCTCGCCCCTGAAGCGCTCGTGCTGCTGGTCGACGTCCATGCAGAGCTCTAGGACGTCCTTCTTCGTGTCGACGGAAACCGTCCCGCCTACCAGCATGTAGTCGCCCACCACGAGCTTGGAGCGGACGACGCGCAGGCCCATAGCCGCCCACGCGTCGTTCTTGGCAGTGTGCTTGCCGAGCTGCTGTCGAGTGTCTTCGATGATTACCGCCATTAGAACGGCAAGTCGTCGCTATATGAGCCAGTCGACGCGCCCTCGTACTGGTCCTTCAGTCGGTTGTCCTTCGGCTCGGGCAGCTTGAAGTCGCCGTTGCGGATGTCCTGGCTGGCGTACACGCCGACCATCTCCAGGCGCTCCTTGTCCTCGCCCTTGTTGTTGGTGTACTGCTCGGTCTGGAGCACGATGCCGACTTCGAGGCCGACGAACTCGCGCTCGTTGCAGCCGCGCGCCTGCCACGCCTCGATGCTGAAGCCGACGTTGCTCTCCTCCAGACGCTTCAGGAACGCCTTGAACATGCCCTGCGCGGTCTGCTTGTACGAGCGGCTGAAGCGGTGCGCCCACGCGTTGTTCTTGCCGAAGTCGTCGGAATAGTGGCCGCTGTGCTCGCCCTCCGCGATGTCGTAGACAATCCAGAGATATTCTTTGTCGGAGACGTCCTCGACGTCGACGATGCGCGCGACGTAGCCGCCCGCGGGCAGCTTCGCGCCGCCGCCGTTGCCGGATTCCTCGATAATCTCCCAGTTGATGAGTTTCATTCATTCGCCTTTCTGAATCGGTTCTATTTCCCGCCGCCGAGCGGCTTGAGCTCCCAGTAGTCGCGTATCGCCGCGTCGACCGCCTTGAGGTCGTTGTCCATGACCTCTGGCAGCATGCCCATGGGCGCCTTCGCGAGGTTGCGCCCGTCGTTCTTGGTCACGAACACGTGCTTGCCGTCGCGCACCTCGCAGTCAATGACGATTGGGCACGCGCCCGCGATGTTCCACTTCTCCTCCAGCATCTTCCCGATGGTCATAACCTTCTCGTTGCCGTTGGAATCCTCGTCCGTGTGGTGGAGGAAGTAGACGATCGTGTTCTCGTCGGTGCGCAGCGCAGCCGTCACGAGCTGCTGGAAGTGGAGGGCCATCTCGGTGAATTTCGCGTAGCCGGTCTCCTTGGCGCGGGCGAAGTTCTCGTTCTGCATGAGGTAGGTGGAGTCGTCCACCACGTAGGCGCGGCACGAGTTGCGCTTGAGCGCTTCGGTGATATCCGCGTACTTCGGGCCGATTGCCTGCGGGAACTTCGCGCCGCCCTTGAACGGCAGCGGCTTGCCGAGGACGTTGAAGACGCCCACCTCGCCCGGATTGAAGTTGCGCAGCGAGGTCGATTTGCCCGAGCCTGATTTGCCGAGCACGAGTACTGCGACGCCCATCTATTCCACCTCCCCGGCGTACGCGCGCTTGGCGGTGGCGCCCCACAAGACGCCGTCGTGCCAGAGCTGGTACGCGTTGTAGTCGATGCCCTCGATGCGCTCGACGCGCATGTCGAGTTTCGCGGCCACTTCGAGCAGCGCGTTCTTGCCGTGCTCGCCGAGCGAGACGCACGGCACGTACTTCACGCCGAACACGTCCTTTATCGCCTCGCGCTTGGCGCGCTCTATCTGCTCGATGGTCTCTATCTGCTCGATAGTTATCATTTCCGCTCCTTTACGGTGTACAGTCGCGTTCTTTACTGCGTAAGGCGCTTGGATTCGCCGGCGTCGCCGAGCAGGAGCGCGTCGAGCCCGCCGAGTCGCGCCACTATCGGGGCGACCTGCTGCGGCTTGCAGCCGGTGACCATGATTCCGTTCGGCTTGGCCTTTGCTGGAACCACGCCCGGCACGATCACGTCGGTGCCGCTCACCACGATGGAGTCGCCCAGGCGCTCGAACGTCTTCGCGAACTCCTTCTTCGGCTCCTCCTCGCATTCGAAAAGCCACGGCTTGTCGCTCAAAAGCGACCAGACCTCTTCTTCGCAGCCCTTCTTGACCGCGTGGGTCTGCACGAGCTGGCCGTTGTCGAACAGCCAGTCGAAGAACGCTTCGCGGTCGACGACCTCGTAGCACTCTTCCTTGACCTTGAGGGAGACCTTGCCGACCTCTTCTCCGTCGAGCACGAGGCGCTGGCGGTCGGTTCCGTCCTCCGCGAAGCGGGCTCCCATGTCCGCCTCCACCTGCTTGCGCACTTCGTCGGTCTTGGCCTTGACCATCTTCTGCATGGCCGTCAGAACGCCGAGCTGCTGGACCGGCTTGAGATTGCTTTCCATCGCTCCCCCTTTACAGCACGATGCCGAGCGCGAGCAGCGCGGCCAGGCACAGCGCCGAAGCGCCCAGCACCGAGGGAATCTCGCGCACGCCCCCGCCTTGGAGCAGCTCGCCCGCGCCCATCGCGGCGAAAGCGAATCGCAAATCGTCGGCAAGCGTGCTACAATCGGGCTGCATTTTTGCCGCGCCCGCCTGGCTACCAACCTGGGGCGCGTTTTCTTTTTCAGCCATCATTTGCCGCATTCCTTCTTGAATCGCTCCAGAAACGTCTCGACCGCTTTTTTCGCGAGCTCGCGTTCGGCGCGCTCGACATCCT
>UMLL01093711.1_pt1 | contig 11059 bp, 13 predicted proteins | sample 1966591 | NCBI WGS metagenome assembly UMLL01 (sample SAMEA4836200, study PRJEB28245) | human gut metagenome | biome: gut microbiome; material: fecal sample | place: Denmark | collected 2008 | reverse complement strand
TGGTAGCGCGCCTGCTTTGGGAGCAGGATGCCGCAGGTTCGAATCCTGTCACTCGGACCACCTTTCTTGGAAAAACCGCCTAAAAAGGCGGTTTTTCTGCGTTATAAGTTCGATTTTTGAAGTGCGCTTGACCACATAACGACTGTGTTCAGAGAGGCAAAATGGCGGCTTTATCCTTGGAACGGAAGAATGCCGAAAACCGCAAAATCCCTAACCCATCCCTAACGGGTGTAACTCGGGTATTTCGCCACAGCCACGACGGAAACTTGAGTTTTTCCTTTTTAGCGCCTATAATGGTTTATAGTAGTTTTTGTATTGTCAGGTACAGCTAAAAAAATTACCAACCAATCACATTGTGATAGTGTTTTATCAGGAGGATTTTCATGTCTGATGTAGAAAACGCCTATAAGCAAATTGCAAGCTTCCTAAATAATGAGACAGAGAAAACGCTATTGATCTGCGGCATAGCCGATGAAGAAAAACACCGGACACTTCTAAAAGTACTGAATGCTCGGGGGAGGTCTAAAGGTCTAATCTTTCTTATTCATACCACAAAGGATGGGATGGAGGATTTCTTCCGTTGGGCAGGTCTTTACAAAGTAAACGTTCCTAAAAAGTATGGCCAGTCCATGCAATTGTCGAACCTTACTATCTATTTCGATAATCTATCCACCAAGAGCAGTAGCAATAAATACGACAATTATGCGTTTGACTTCATGATTGTATGGCCGATGCAAAGTGTTACGAAAAATCCAGAAGAGATTCAAATGCTGCATGAAATGGCAGAACGGCAGAAAACGAAGAAAATCATTTATCTCACAATAAAAGAGCCTTGGTACAGCTCCGAACCATTAAAGCCGCACGTTGACCGAATTGTTACACTGGACTGCGAAAATGATAACCCGAAGGAATATCAGCGAATCATGGCTGCCTACAAAGAAGACCATATACATCAAGAGCAGAGAAGCAGATTCTATTAATCTTGATATGCAATAATGTGAACAGCCACAGATAGAGTAGCTTCTATCTGTGGCTGTTTTACATTACTTACCCCACCTTCTCGAACGGTATCACCTTGCACCGGTTCTCCTCCGGCGGGTCGGGAGGCTCCGGGGCATTGGCTGCCGTGACCGATTCCATGAAGCCGCCGATTTTCTCCGCCGCGCCCCTCTGCATATCGTTGGTGATGTGCGTGTAGGTGTCCAGCGTGAAGCCCGCGCTGTAGTGGCCCAGCATGCTGGACAGGGTCTTCACGTCCACGCCGCTGGAGATCGCCATCGTGGCGAATGTATGTCTCAAATCGTGAAAGCGCACGTGCTCCTCGATGCCTGCGTTTTTCAGCAGCTTCCGGTTGATCCGCGACACGGCGTCCGGACTCCAGTAGCCGCCTGTGCGGGGCGACGGGAACAGGATGGGGTTGTCCGGGTGCAGTTCATGCTCCTGTACCAGCAGGTCGACCGCCTGCTGCGACAGCGCCACCTTGCGGACAGAGTTTTTCGTTTTCGGTTCTGTCACATCCAGCTCGCCCTCCATGCGGGTGACCTGCTTATTCACCGTCAGGATGCGCTCCTTCACATTCAAGTCTGCCCACTGGAGTGCCAGCAGTTCGCCCCGGCGCAGGCCGCTGGACAGCTCCAGATAGAACATGGGCAGGACACCGTACTTCTCCGCTTCCTGAAGGTATCTGCCGATCTTCTCCGGCGGCAGGATGGTCATCTCTTTTTTGTCCTTAGGCGGGATGCGGCAGTTCTCGCAGGGATTGTATGGGATGAGCCGCTCTTTCACCGCCTGCTTCAGCACCGCCTGCAGCACCGCATGGACACGCCGCACGAAGGTGTTGGACAGGGGCTTGTCGTTCTGTTTCGCCCCACGGGGCATCCTGCCGTTTTCTTTCAGGTCGTTATACATTCTCTGGATGTGGATGGACGAGAGCTGCTTAAGCTTGATCGCGCCGATGGCCGGAATGATGTGGTGCTCGATAATCCCCTCATAGCCTTTGGCGGTGTTGTAGCGGATGTTGGGTTTGCTGTAAGTCTCAAACCACAGGCGGCACCACTCTGCTGCGGTGTAGTCGCCCGTGTGATTGAGTGGCACGCCGCGATTCTCCCGAATGGCTTTCGCCAGCTTTTCTTTGCACTCCGCCTGGGTCTTGGCGGACACGCTTTTCTGGATGGCCCGGCCGGTGACCGGGTCGATGCCCTGGGTGTATCTGCCCTCCCAGCGGCCGCTGGGCTTTTTGCGGATACTTCCCTCGCCGTTGGCTCGTTTCTTTGCCATTTATGATCCCTCCTTTTTAACACAAACACATACCACAGAGTTTTTGGAATAGCTACTAAAATATTTCAGATTTTTTCGCGGCCTGTTCATCGATCCATTCCATGAATTTGTCACGGGGAACGATGATGCGGCTGCCCAGGGTAATGGTGGGGAAATCCCTGCGGTGAGCTACCTCATAGGCATGGGCCAGGCCGATGCCCAGCACATGGGACACATCCTCCACGGTCAGCATCAGCGGGAGTTCATCGAACGAATTGTATTTGGATTTTCTCATTCAGTTCCTTTCTACCTTCCGTGCGGAAGGGTTTTATTCTTTGTTTTGCGGCCCAGTTTTTGCGCCTCTTACATGGTCAGATCGGGCCACTGCTCCTCGTGGTCATCCGGCTTATGACCCATGGCGATGCGCTTCTCCTGCAGCTTCTTCAGCCGCTTCCGGTCGACCTGAATACCGCCGGGGCGGGATTTTGGAACGGAGTTGTCCCGGAACACCCAGCTCATGCGGTGGAGCAGCCGGGTCACCGCCAGCATTGCAGAGGGAGGGCGGTTTTCCTCCAGTTGGTTCAGGAGATACTGGGCATACTGGTTACCCTGCTCGGCGGATCGGGTCAGCCAGTGGATTGCTCGTTCCTCGTCATAGGGAGCTTCCGTTCCGGTAAGGTACAGCTTGCCCAGCATATACTGGGCGTAGGGATTTCCTCCCTCCGCCGACTTGGCAAACCACTCCACCGCTCTTGCGGTATCCTTTTGGATGTGCTCGCCTTTGAGACACTCCTTGGCCAGCCGATACATGGCGTAGTGGCTGCCGTTGACCGCAGCGGTGCAGAGCCAGTTCATCCCCTTCCGGGTATCCCGCACTTCCAAATCACCCGAGAGGTATAACTTAGCAAGGGAATATTGTGCCACCAGATGTCCCTGATCCGCCGCCTGCTCGAACCAGTACCGTGCTTCCACCGAGTCCGGGATCAGCAAAGGTCCGTCCCGCCAGAGCTTTCCCATCAGGTACTGCGCATACATATCGCCGCTTTCCGCCAGCTTTTCCATTTCAGAGACGGCTTCGCTCCGCTCCTCCATGGTCAGGCTCTCGTCCCGGATCACATCCCGGAGCGCCCAGTAGTCGCAAGACTCGTTTTGGAATTCCTCCGGCTCATCGTACTGACCGAGATTCTTCTCCTCGAAGGTAAGCTCATCCAGCCGCAGGCGCTCTGCCTCACAGATGATGGCGTTTTTGATCTGCGTGAACTCTTTCTGCCTCGAGAGAGGAACACGTTCCTGGGGCTTGTCGTGGTAGTACGCATCGACCTTGCCCTGGAGCCTCAGCCACTGGTCATAGCACCTGCTCACGCCGGGGAGCCGCTCCATCTCGTCCACGATCTCATCCACCAGATTCTTCAGCCGCTTTGGAAGATAGCCGTAGGACTTCTTTCCCTTGACCGTCTCAAGCTGTGCCGCCAGCTCCAGCACGAGCCGCTCGGCATCCGGGTGGTCGCACATACTATCCCGCATGGTCTGCACCAGCTCCAGCATTGCCCGCCGCACTTCCCGTACCAGCTCATCTCTGGAATCAGACTTCTGTTCGTAGAGATGGAGCATTTCGTTGCGGAAAATATCGTTGGTGAGTTTGGATTTGATCTGACGGATACCTTCCTTGGAGAGATAGGCCTGTCCCGGCTTGGCGGACCAGGCCATCATGTGGATGTGCGGATGCTCGCCCTCGTCGTGAAAGGCGGCATACCATTGGAAGTCACCGGGCGGTATCTTCATTGCCGCCGCGATGTCGTTACGGTGCGCCCGAATGAGATTTCGCCACGCCGCGGCGTTATCGAAGCCGAGCCGGACCGCATCCTCCCGTTTGAGAGAGATGATATGCGTCCACACATTTCCGGTGTAGTTCTCCAGTTCTTCCATGGCTTTCTCCAGAGAGACTGCATCCTCATCACCGAACAGACCGTGAGCGCCGATGCGCTCCGCGCGAGGACGGGTGGCGATATACTTCATGTACTGCTCCGACTCGTGAATGGAATCCCAGTTGGCTTCCAGCGCCAGCGTGATGAACGCAGAGGCGCTGACCTTAGTGGGCTTCGTCAGGTAGTCCTCATACTCGTAGAGCGTTTTGCTGTCCGGGAAGTCTTTGACCAGTTTTGCGATGAGCTGCTCCTGCTTTCGTGTGGGCGGACGGTCATCTGGGATAAGCTCCACCCGCTCCCGCGTTGCGATGTAGCGAAGGTATCCGGAGGCCCCGCCGGTGCTTTTGATATAGGGACTCTTGAGGATCAGTCTTGCCATTCGTCATCATCCCAGTCCGGCTCCTGACGGGAGCGTGCGTATTTTTCCAACGAGATGAGACCGTTGGTGGCTTTCACATTGCGGACGCTCTGCGCCCGTCTGCGCTTCAAATCTTCCCGATCCATCTCGAACGCTTCTGCGATAATACCGTTGGTCATGTCCTGCTCCACGTTTCTTGTGAAGCTGCTTCTGGCAATGTAGTCCTCCATTCTGCGCAGTCTGCCGTCAATGGCAGACTGGATCGCCATAGGCAAAAGCGTTTGGTTGTCCTGTATCTCCAGATGATCCACATAAAAGTTCACCGCCTTCTCCACGAACTCATTCATGCTTTGGCAGTTGTCGGCGGCGTACCACTGCTCGATCCTTCTTCTGGTTTCCGGCTGCATTCTCAGAGCCAGCCGTTCTCTGGTTTCATTACCCATAAATTCCTCCATTTCTCTGTAAGACATCCTCGAAAAGCCCTGCAACACGGGGCTTTTCGGGGAAGCTGACGCCATCGGTGCTTTTTTCGTCTCTCAAAGACGCCAGCTTCAAGCTCCCGAAACTGCCCGCACTGCGGGCAGAAGTGACGGCTGCGGCGGCGCTTGCGACGCCATGCCTTTATCCTGCTTTTCCTTTCGTCCTCGCAAGCTCCTCCGAAAACGGGTCAAATTTGTCCTCAATCTCTTGGGCGGGACTGGGACTCGGCTCCTCGCAGAAAGACGCACACAGGGCGTTCTGGTGGCTCTGGGTGCTGGACTTTTCGAGGAACTGCGCCGCACGATAACGGGCGGTGTCCTCCTCCACCTGCCGGAGCTGCCGCTCATAGAACGCTTCAACCACACCATGGATAGGGCGGATGGTATAGAGCAGATTTCCGTTCAGGGGTCTGCCATCTTTGCTCCGTACCATCGTCGGCTCTGTGTAGATGAGTCCCTTCTCCTCCAACTGCCGCACATACTTTGCCACCGTGTTTTCGCTCATACCGATTGCTTTGCCGATGGTTTTGTAGCTGGGATAGCACTGGTAGGTTTCCCGGTTCTCGCACCGGAGCAGATAGGTGTAGAGTGATATCTCCCGGTAATCCAGACCGATACCGAATATCTCGTTGGGTACCATAAAAAAGTTTTTCTCTGCGCTGCGCTTTGGCCATTTATTGAAACTCAATTCATACCTCCTGTATTGTCGTAGAGTCCGATGACGCTCACACAGGGAACAGAAAAATTGTCATTGCTTTTCTGCTGTTTGCCTGATATACTTTTATCAGTAGATTTGTGCGTGCCTGTGTGTGCGCCGAGCCGCCGGACTGTTGCCGCAGTCGCGGCGGCTTTTATTTTGCGGGTGTGTTGTGTGATCCACATTCCTCCTTTGCCCTCATCTGTAAACTATCTTTTTCGCCTCCTCCGTGTTAGAATAAAAAGAGACCGTGCTCCCGGGAGCACGGCCAGAGATGGAATGACCTTCCGAGCGGATTGCCGTATGGCGGAGAGCACTCATGCTCTCATAGATGCTCTGTCGAAGACCATGTGGATTCGTCGGCGCGGATACCGTGCCGTACCGAACCAGGGGCAACCTCACCCGGGTGAAATTGTCCTTCTATTATTACTTAGAGAAAATTCGCAAAATCGGAAGGTCTGGAATTGTAAACTTTTTGTGAACGCAGAAAGGGCGGTGAGCTCATGTCCTTCAAGGATACTCAGTCGTACAAAGAACTTCAGTCTGACTGGCGCTGGATACACTCTATGGACTCGGAAGCTGCCGCCGCTGCAGACCAATGGGTGAAGGAGCATCCGGAGGAGTGGAAGGAGCTGGAGCATATGCTCTACTACAGCGAGGCGAACTTTCACAAGCGTGTAGCACCGGATACTCTGGAGGATGTGGATATAAAGCAGCCCCGATCTTACAATCCGGAAGCGTTCCTGCCGGAGGAAGTACGCAATGCGATTTACAATGACAGACGTTGGTTTGACCGAAGCAAGTATCTGCCAGAGGGTTCTGATGAAGATCCCTTCATGTATTTGGACACCCAAATCTATGACGCCCTGCATGCGCTGACCGAACTGCAGAGGGAGATTTTGTTCCGCACGATCATCAATGGCGAGTCCACTGAATCCGTCGCACAGGACAAACAGTGTTCGTCCAGAAACATCCGGGATATCCGGGCTCGTGCGCTTCGACAGATACGGGCCAAAATCAAAAGACGTGAAGGCTACGGCAGACCCGGCGTTGTCATCATTATTTTGCTGTTTATGCTGCTTGTTGGTGTTCCGCTTGCTTGCTGGGGAGAACAGCTTTGGACCGCATATCCCTGGCTGGAGCCTGTGGCTGCAGTGCTTAGCGCATTGGTTGTGGCTGTCATGTTCCAAGATTCCTTTCGCAGAGAAGCAGAAAGGCTGCTGCGCCAACATTGGGCCAGCTTGAATGGGTCACAGGGAAAAGAATAATTACAAAAGAGGGAGTAAAACATTTTCGGTGTTTCACTCCCTCTTAGTATGTAGTGACAATTTGCATCATGGTCATAAGGGTCAGTCTGATAAAAAGGTTCTCCCCCTACACAGCATATGAGAAAATCCTATTTATACTTCAATGCTCCCTGTAGAATCTCGTGAAAAAATCGCTTTAATTAACGCTGCTATAATGCAGGGATATATACTTGCAGTTTCATTAGAGATTGTCCAAACTTGGTTGTTTTCGTCGGGATCTGCACCGTGGTCCGCCGCATTGCGGACTTGTCCAACGAATTCAATCATCCCTCGATGTTTTTTCGAAATGTGTGCAGATAATGCATCTCGCTTTTGCAGTATCCCATTTCTGCCGCTTAAAGAGACTCCTTTTCTTACTGCATAATCAGCTAAAAAAGATTCAAATGCATTTGCCGCACAAACAACGATAGAACGAACATCCATTGTCCCAGAATGAGTTTTCTGCAATGCCTCAACCAAAGGAGCAAACACATTGGATGTATTAACAAAAGTATACAGATTTTCCCCCCAATACGTACGCAACGAGTTTTCGGTAATGTTTGCCGAGCGAAGCGCAGCTTCAATAATACCTACAGCATCCACATCCTCAACAAAGCTATATAAGTTTGCACCTTCGCTTTTAAGCGCCTTTGCGTAGGTAGCAATGCTTATAAGCGTATTTTTCACATCTCTCTCGTTGGAGGTCATCATATGTAGGGTTTTCGTTTGGCGACAAGCAAGCTCAATGGATTTTGTAAAACCGTATCGTGTCTTGAATGTATTATATGGAGCATATTGCTCCAAAATCAAGCGCATAAACACGGCCTTCTGCTCGTCTGATGATGCAGATACAAGCTTCCGGGCCAAAAATGATGGAGACCCATAACAGCCTCGCGAACTATCAAACACAATTAACTGAAGTTCACATGCCATCTGAAGTGCTTTAAGGACCTGATCGTCAGTTGCTATTCCCGTGAACTCTGCGATAAAATCCTTTGCCGCTTCAGAGCCTTTTGCGATGACAGCATCAACAACTGCAACAATATCCTCAGCAGTAGTAAGCACTATGTTATAACTCATACTGCACCTACTTTCTCTGTTATGAATAGCTTAATCATTCAGCCAACTCGTAAAGCAGTTGACTAATTTTCTCGCCGAGTCCATCAATATCTGCTGGTGTACAGTTGATATTGATGTTGATGACAATAGAGTTCTTTGCCGAAATTGTTGCAACGGGAAGCGCTTGTTGGACAACTGGTTCTGAATGCGTTTGCTCAGCAGATATGGTATTTGATGCAACAGATACTCGGGCAGAGCTCGGTTCATCCAGGACAGATAGCTTGCCGTCAACCTCTGACAATACCCCAACACTCTTAAAAATTTCAATCAGTGCTCCAGCTCCTGCGCGAGATTCCTTAGCATCTTTGAGTCCTGAAGAATAAATAATGTGATTAATGAAACTCGAACGATCCATGCCATTACGAATTCGTACAGCAGACAACATTCGGTTTAAAAAATCAACTTCGGCAATAATCTCTTTCCAAATCCGTTCAACTTCATCTGTAATTTTTGAGGTATATGCTCGTCCTAAAGCGCGTCCCGTTTCGGTTGCTGCTTTTTTATTGCCCTCCGTAATCAAACCCACTTGTACCATAAAACCATTGTTCTTGCTTACAATAGTACGAGGTACTCCAGTGGCTTGGGTTATCTCGTCCAATGATAGTGCGGTTCCTTCTTTCGTATTCGCATACGCTTGGAACAATTTAATCAGTTCCTCATACGATGAGCACGGAAGTTTAAAGGTCTCTGCCATTTTCTATTCCTCCAATTCTTTTATTTGATGATATTTCTGTTGAAACATCAAAGCTACAAGCACCCAAATTATTATTCACAACCGTATTAGTATTCAAAGCTTTGACGCTAAATTTAATGCAACAATATTGACTATATCAAGTGTCATTAGATTCACAAAAAACTTAGCGTTTCCATGAAGAACAGATTTTGTACATTACGCATTTAGCTAAATTGTATTTGCAGAGATTATTTGTTAATTTAGTATTCTCCAAACCTTTTTGCCAACTGCATAAACGACGAGTTTGGCATCACCTGTTTGGACGGGATAAACAGATACCGCCACTGCTTATAGCCGTTCGCCTTCCCCCAGCGAGAGGCAACTTCGCAGTACTGGATGCCGCGCTTTTTCTTGGCGATAACATTCGGGTCATTCAGCTTATCCTCTCCCTTTACCTCCACGAGATAAATCATATCGTCGGTCTCCACAAGGAAATCCGGCTCATAGTTATGCCCGTGATTGTAGGTGATATTGAATTCCTGCGGAGCAGGGCGAAGCCAGTTCTGCACATCGGTGTCCGTCTCCAACACCCGTGCAAGTACCAGTTCGGGGCGGCTGTCAAACTTGGCGGCGCTGAATACGCCCCGCTTGACACCTTCAAACAGAACTGATTGGATATTTCCGGTATAATCATCGGAGAAAAGACCAACCCGTTCGGCACAGCTGTAAGACTGATGCAGGTTGTAATCTCTTGTGCCGACGACCTCTTCCTGCAAAAAGCCGTTCTCACAATAGAAGTGCTGCAGCATTTGCTTATAGATCTTGTTTCCGATATCACGCTTATACATCATAATGATGTTCTGCATTCCATTGGTGCCATACTGTGCTTCGTAGCGGTCGCAGACTTGTGTGATCAGCTTGAACAGCAGCTTGGAGCATTTTTCGTAGTCGATCTCCGGCTTCTGTCGGAGTTGCTCCAGTATGACCTTTTTAGGATTGTATCCTTCAAAGTCAATAGCGTCTCCCTTTATGCGCTGCCGATCCTGCATATCCTCCAGATTCTGCACAAGCAGCTCATTCTTGATCGGCACATGGGTAAAATCTGCCATGTCCAAATCAAAGTCTACGAACACATATTCCTCAACACCGGCATCCGTTACCTTGATACGGGGAATCGGTGTAGCGCGACACGATTTTTGAGAAATTCGGACAGGATAATTGAGAAAAAATAGCGCCGTTCTAAGAAGAAAATCTTAGGCTCGTCCCACAGCAAACGCGGCCCCCTTCAAGGTGGTCTGCGTGTACTGCGGGACGAGCCTTTGTGGTTGCCCGGGAAAGATGTAAACTGCCTTTACCTCGGGGTTTTTGCTTCACCGCTTATCTCATTCGTTGGTAGCTTCTTCCTGAGTAGCCAAATACTCAGCAACAGGAATGATATAGGCTTCGGGAAGCTCCTCGATCTCGCGCTTGCCGTTCTTGACGAGAACGGCATAGACGGCGATCATATAGGTCTTAACCTTCATTTCTGCTTACCTCCTTTTTCAAGCGTTTCAACACGGACTTTCAGCTCCGCGTTGGACTGTTCCAGCGCAGCCAGCTCTTCAAAGAGTCCAGCGATCGCCTCGTAGAGGTCGACATTCCGTTCTTCCATCTCCTCTGCCCGGTCACGGGCGATCTTGGAGATAGGTTTTTTCGGAGTCAAATACTTCATAGCTTTATTCATACGCACCTCCGAAACCCGAGATGGAGACTTCACCCTCGAAGCCCTCATTCTTTGTGATGGTGAAACGGATATTCACGCCCCACTTGCTCGCGGTCTTGGTCTTGTTGGTGAAGTTGTAGACACGGTTGATCTGCACCATCGCCGTGATGTCCTCCCATGTGGGAACGGCGTCAAAACCGTTGTTGCACGCCTCCACCTTGGCGACCGCGCCCTCGATCTTCCACGTCGGCGTCACGAGCACCTTAGTCGCCGCCAGCCATACCACCGCAACGGACAGCGCCGTCCACATCGGTGCGACGCTGTGAAAATCAGTCTGTTTCGGTTTGATGATGGTCGCCTCCTATTGTAAGGTTTAGAAATACTGCGTGAGGATTCAATGTTTTTATGTAGATAATTGTCGTGACTCATGTATAATATATGTATGCAGAATTTTCCCCATTAGCATGTAGCATTTCAGACATTATTACGGGAGAACCGGAACACCAAAATAGGAAAAGAGAGGTGTACACGATGTCAACGGATTACGATTTTTTCTTTGATGAA
>UMLL01049276.1_pt1 | contig 11134 bp, 10 predicted proteins | sample 1966591 | NCBI WGS metagenome assembly UMLL01 (sample SAMEA4836200, study PRJEB28245) | human gut metagenome | biome: gut microbiome; material: fecal sample | place: Denmark | collected 2008 | reverse complement strand
CGAAAACGCGGGCGCGAGCTTGTCCGCGTAGCGTTTCAGGCGCAAGCCGTCGGCCGGTCCCCGAGTTTTTCGCCCTGCGGACACTTTTGGCGTCACTTTTTGGTGACAAAAGGTGGTAAATCCGCTCCTCGCAGGAAACGCCGAATCGAAGGATCGGAACTTTCCCAAAGTAAAAGTAAGAATCGATTTCATTCCTTTTTTCTTGTGCTTCTGGCTTGATCCAAAAGCACTGCAAGAATTTGGAGGAAGATCTTCCCGCCGATTCTTCGGGAAACGACCTCCGTTACATCCCCGTCTTGAACTGCCGCGCGTCGGCGGCATAGGCCGCTTCGTTGGCCGAGCGGCGGATTTCGCCGACGGACGGGTCTTCGGCCGCGAGCACCTGCGTCGCACGGTGGCGCCGCTGCCCTTCGGCGGCTTCGATCGCCGAACGGCCGGCGGCCGGATCCGCGTCGTCGAGGTGGAGGATGTTGCGGCGGTCCTCCTCCCGCGCCGCGCCGGCGGGAGCCGCCGCGCCGTGCAGACCGAATGCGGCCAACAGCCGGTTCCAGCCGCTCGCGAGGTTCCGCACGGCCGACCGTTCGCCTTCGGCCGTTTCGCCTCCCTCGACGATCCGGTCGGCCAGCCCCGCCGCGACGGTCTCTTCGGGCGAGAGCCAGCGGCCGTTGCCGTTGTTCTCGGCCATCCTTTGCGCAAACTCTTCCTGCGGGCGTCCCGACCGTCGGGCGTAGAGGGCGGCCAGCCGTTCGTCGGTCTTGCGGAGCAGTTCGGCGCGGGCTTCCAGCTCTGCGGCGTTGCCCTCTGCGGCGCAGGCCGCCGCGTGCACCAGGTAGAGCGCCCCTGCCGAGATTTCGCGCCGTCCTTCCGATGCGGCCTGTGCGATGAGCGTCGCGGCCGAGGCCACGTAGCCGTAGCAGCGGGTGGTCACTTCGGCGTCGAGCGCCGCCAGTGCGTCGTAGATCAGCAGCGCGTCGTTCACGTCGCCGCCCGTCGAGCGGATGTTGACCACCACCTGCGGGGCGTCGAGCGCTGCGATGCGCGCCACCGCGTCGCGGAACTTTTCGTAGGTGGCCACGCGGTCGTCGGGCGATGCGAACTGCCACTGTTCGGGTACGCCGATCGTCCCCTCGATATCGATGTAGCAGACGTCGGCCGAATTTCTGATTTGAATGTCGGATTTCATGGTTACTGGTTTTCTTTGTTTCGGTAGATGATGCCCCGCACCTTCTCGTAGGAGCAGCAGTAGTCGTAGGCCGTTTCGCCCATCGCATGACATTTCTTTTCGCCGCGCGCCGTCCGCCGGGCCACGTCGCGGCGGATGGCTGCCTCCTCCGCGCGCCGCAGGTCGAGCAGCCCCTCGCGCAGCAGGTAGGCGAGCGCCTGCGTCGTACTCAGTCCGCGCAGTTCGCGGCGCAGTTCTTCCAGAAGTCGTTCTTCGTGCCGCATGGTCAGTCGTCGCAGAGTCGGTCGAACGTACAGTGCGCCACGCCTTCGCGCGGATCGTAGGCCTCGACGGCGCGCAGCGTGAAGAGCGAACTTCCGCCTGCGAACCGGAACCGGAATCGGGAGCGGATCGTGGGATGCGCTTCGCCTGCGAACCGGAAGAGCGCCGCGTACTCGTCGGGGGCGATCCGCAGCCGGAGCGTCACCTGCTGACGGTCCTCTTCGGCCGCGATGCGTGCGTCGTAGAAGCGGTGGAGCCCCTCCTGCGCATCGCGGTCCTCGAAACAGAGGGTGAACCCCTCCGTCTCGGCGTCGCCCGTGAAGTGGAAGGCCGCCAGCGGATAGCGTTCGTCGCCGAGCGGATAGCCCCACCGTTCGCCTGCGGGCAGGCCGTGCAGCCCCATCCAGCGCACGATGCGCGGCGTGACGGCGGTTGCGTCGTCGGTTGTCGCGTCGTCGCGGTCGCCCACGCAGAGGATCAGCGCCGACGGTGCGTTCGCGTATCTGCCCGCTTCGCAGAGCGTCGGGGCGAACAGTTCGTTGAGCGACACCTCCTCGCCCTGCTTGGCCGCTTTGGAGGCCGTGGCGTGGCTCCAACGTCCGAAGCGCGTGTCGTTGGCGGCGTCGAACCGTGCCACGGCGCCGTCCGCGTCGCGGTACCCCCACGTCCGCCGGTCGTGGACGTCGAGCGCACGGTCGGCGCCGGCGATCGGCGTGTCGCCCAGGATGCGGCCGCTCCACTCCCAGACGGTCGTCGCGTCGTAGAATTCGCACGCCGGCTCGATGTAGACCCGTTTGAGCTGTTCGTCGGTGTGGAACCGCAGGTCGAAGAGATGCGCCAGCGCCCGCAGCAGTTCCGCCTGCCGGATCTCGTGCCGCGCCACGTCGTCGAAGGCGAGCGCCGCGCCGTATCCGGGTGCCGACGAGAAGCAGGGGCGCAGCCGGCACCGGCGGCTGATCGTGAAGTTCATCCCCTCTTCGGCGCCGTAGAAACTGATCTGCCGGAAGTATTTCGGCGCGGTAGGCGTCACGCTTTCGGGCGAGGTGCGCACGGTGATCTGCACCTCGGTCCGGCCCGTTTCGCCGATATACCCGTCGTAGAGCGCCCAGTCCTCCGTGTAGGGGACGTAGACGCCGGAGACATTGCGGTAGAGACGTGCGTTGACGAGCGTCGTCCCTTGCGGCGTGGTGAAGAGCGTCGAACGGGTCGTGAAGTCCGTCAGCGTCGTCTCCGCGCCGTCCGTCGTGCAGCGCAGCGTCCATCGGTTGCCCTCCGTGTGGTCGAAGACGACGATCCGGTACTGGAAGGAGGGGCGCAGCGCCTCCCGCCGGTCTTCGAAGCGGTTCGCCAGCTCGAACCGCACGTCCGCGTCTTCGCCCAGCCACACCGAGTCGAAGCCCGTCAGGCGCGTCCGCGAACGGATGCGGTAGTCGGTCGTGTAGCGGAGTTCGTATTCGAACCCCACGCTCACCTCCGTCAGCGGCCGGAAGCAGAGTTCGCCCTCCTCGATGCGCAGGCAGCCTCCGGCGCTGTATGCGTCGGTGAGCGTGGCCCCCGTCTCGTCGACCTCCTGCGGCGAGAAGGCGTCGACGAGGTTGCCCACGGTGTTGTGCGTCACGAAGGGGTTGGCCTCCACCCGTCCCAGCGCATTGGCCGTCGTCGTGCGGTCGGCCTTGCGCCGTGCCAGAAACCCCATCTTCTGCTGCCGGACGCGGGTGTCGTGCGAGGCGTAGGCGCCGCTCATGTAGAGCGAGCGGAACCACGGGCTCTCCATGAAGGCGCTTTCGACGGTGTACCCCGCTTTGGCGAAGAGTGCCTGCACCAATGCGCGGATCGACAGGAAGGGGTGGTAGTCGTCGGTCGAGAGCAGCCGCTCGGGCGGTCGGAGCCCCGCGTCGCCGTTCTCGATTTCGTAGCGGTCGCGGTATACCGGCAGGAATTTTACGGGCGAGTCGTCGCTCCACCCCGCGGCGATCTCGGTCGGCAGCAGCCGTCCTTCGTAGGCTACCTCCAACTCCCTGAACCACCCCTTCGCCGCCTGCTCGGCCCATGCGTGCGCCCCGCCCCGCAGCTCCACGCGGTAGCGGTGCTCCGTGCCGTGCCAGCGCGTCTCCACCAACCGTACGCTGCCGCTTGCGAGCGGCGTGCCGCCGGCCAGCAGCTCGCCTCGGTGCAGCGCGGCGTTGAACCGGCCGGCGCCGTAGAGGTGGCATTCCGCGCCGAACAACGCCTCGGCGGCGGCCGTCGGGAGGAGTTCGAAGGTCAGCGCCTCTCCGCTGCGCCCCGCTTCGGGATCGGTCAGCGTCCGGCCGCTCCATGCCAGCGTCAGTGGTTGTTCCGCCGCCAGGTCGCAGACGACGGAATCGATTCGCAGCCGGATCATAACCGCCCTCCTCTCTGCCGGGGGCGAATTTCCAGCGACAGCCGTTGCAGCGTGCCGGGCCGTTCGATGCGAAGCGAATCGCTCACTACGTCGATCTCCGTCCACCCCGCCTCGGTGACCGCCCACACCGCCGGCGCAGCGGCCAGCCGGGCCAGCGCATCCAGTACGGCGGCGGGCTCGTAGGCCGATCCGATCCGCAGCCGCTCCTCGCCGTCGGCCTCCGTCTGGGTGTATCCGCTCTCTTCGAGCAGCAGGCGGCGCCTTTCGATCTCGTAACGTCGCTCTTCGGTCAGCGGAAAGGTATAGCGGTCGATGCCGCCCGCCTCGTTGAGCCACGCCAGCCGCCGGCTCCCTGCGGGCGTTTCGGCCACCTCGTAGCGGAAATGCGACTCTACGCCGTCGGCCGTCAGGTGCAGGTCGAACGCCTCCGCGTCGGGGAACTCCGCCGCCGCGAGCCGGAAGAGGGCGACGCCCTCGGCCGCGACGCCGTACGTGCGCTGCGTCGGGATGCCGTTGCAGGTCGCCGTGAGGAGGGCCGAGCATTGCGTGCGGCAGTGTACCGATACCTCGTCCGTCTCTTCGGCGCCGATGAGCCGTACCTCCGGCAGCGAAGTGAGCGGTTCGCCGGAGCGGGTTTCCCGCGTCGCGGGGAGGAAGATGCGGTCGGGCGCCTTGTCGCTGCCGATGGCGAGGGAGAGCGTCATCGTGCGTGTCGTCGGTGCGTAGAGGCCGGTCGCTCCCGTCTCGAACGGGAGGGCGGCGGCCATGCGCCGCAGGAAGGCCGATACGTCGATCTCCGGCATCCAGAGGTCGCGCAGCACCAGTTCGGCGACGCTCTCTGCGGTGCGCGTGTCGGTCAGACGGGCGGTCAGCGTCGCGGCGGCCGCGTCGTTGATGAAGGTGTAGCGTTGCGGTACGAACCCCGGTGCATAGTTCTGGGGAATCTTGTAAAAACTCATGATCGATGGATGATTTACGAATTTGCGCTGATTGCGGTTCGGGCAGGTGCATACGCCTGTTCCGGCGGGGATTGTCCGTGCGGCGGGCTGCGGCAGGCGGTTTCGCATCGTTCCGGACGGGTCGCCGGACGGGTTTCCGGCGGAGGAGCCGGACAGGGCGGGCGGTCAGAACCAGACGACCGCTTCGGCCGTGGCACTCTGCGAGATCTCTCCGTGATTGGTGAAGGCGCAGGTGCGGGAGCGGATCGAGAGCCGTTCGACGCAGATGACTTTCGGGTCTTCGGTCAGCTCCGTGAAGATTCCGAGCAACGTCTGCTCCATTTCGTCGAGCCGCCGTGCGCGTTCGGCGTGCGTGAGCCGCATGCCGGGTTGCAGCAGATGCAGTTGGATTTCGTAGGTGCGTTTCCCGTGACGGCGGCCTTCGACCTCTTTGAGGCGGGGCGGGGTAAGCCAGGCGGCGGGATAGCGGTCGATTTCGGAGGGCATGTACTCGTCCGGAGCCGAGAAGAAGGCGTAGTCGTGCGCGGAGGCGAGGTCGCGCAGCAATTGCGCGAGATGGACGCGGGTCATTGTTGAAAAGGTTTTTGACGGATTGTTGATAACCGTTCGCAATTTCACGAAACGGATACTCCTGTTGCGTATGGAGCCGAGACGGAATGTTGATAACGGGGAATTGCCGGCTGCGATCGTGTTGATAACTCCGGCCTGCGGTCGATCGACAGGGCAAATATACGATGTCGAAACCCCCTTTGTCAAGCCTTTTCACGGGATTTAGAAAAAAAATTATGCAATATATTTTAAATCAACATGTTGCATTCGAAGAAGGGCCGGAGTCCCGCCCGCTCCGAAAATAAACTCCCGTGCCGGAGGTCGTTTCCCGAATTTTTCGTACCTTTGACTTCGCCTTGGATACTCCGCCTCGGCAATTGCAAATAAATTTGCATTGCGCTCGGCTTATTCGTATCTTTGCAGCGGATCCGGCGGAGCGGCAGGAGAACGGCAACGTTCCCGCTCCGAGCCGGACAGGAAGTCTGACGAAAGGTAAACACGTATGGATGATGGCTCTTATCCCCCGAATAGCGGCCGTATCGTATCTCAATACGATACCTTTCATTTACGGTATCCGGCACGCAGGTAACCTGCGCGCGGAACTCTTGTTGACGCCCCCCGCCCTTTGTGCAAGCAATTTCATCGACGGCAATGCCGACATCGCATTGCTGCCGTCGGCCGTCGTTCCTCGGTTGAAGGATGCCGAGCTGGTCACCGATTTCTGCATCGGCGCCGAGGGGGAGGTGCGCACGGTGGTGGTGGTCTCCAACACCCCGATCGAGGAGGTGCGCCGCATCTGGCTCGACGCCCATTCGCGCACGTCGGTGCAGCTGACCGGTTATCTGGCGGCCCGCCGGTGGAAGATCGCGCCCCAGTGGCTCGACATGAGCGACTATGCGGTGCTGGACACGCCGCAGGAGGGCGATGCCTTCCTGCTCATCGGCGACAAGGTGTTCGACCACGAGGACGAATTCATCTACTCCTACGATCTGGCCGCCGAGTGGCGCGAGGCGACGGGCCTTCCCTTCGCCTTCGCGGTGTGGGTCGCCCGCAAGGGGACGCCCTACGAGGTGACCGATGCGTTGGAGGAGGCGCTCACCTTCGGTGTGGAGCGTATCTACGAGGCCGTCCAGCAGAGCGACTACCGCGACCGTCCCTATGCCTACGACTACCTGACGCGCAACATCGATTTTTTGTTCGATAACGAGAAACGCAAGGCTCTTCAAAAGTTCTGGACCTCCGGCGTCAAGGTGACGCCTTTGGTCGAACCCGGCTGAAGAGGGTAATCGCCGCGCCGGCGGGCGCAGCACCTTTCGGAGTTCACGATACGTCCAACCGATCCGGCCGCCGCGAGGGTTCGCCGGATACAAACCGGGTGCTTATGATTACCATTTACCTCAAACAATACAACAAGATCATCCGCAATGCCGATCCCAAGCTTTTCGACGAACTGGGGTACGACGACATCCTGTGGATCGATCTGCTGAACCCCACGATCAAGGAGCAGAAGGCCGTCGAAGGCTTCATGGAGATCAGCCTCCAAACCAAGCAGCAGGTCGAGGAGATCGAGTCGACCTCGAAGTATTCCGAGACGGAGAACGCCATCATCTCCAACTCCAACTTCTTCGTGCCGACGGGCGATTCGTTCGTCGTGCAGCCCGTGTCGTTCATCATTTCGAACGAAGGCGTGCTGGTGTCGGTGCGCACGGCCGAATTCCGCACGTTCCGCGAGGCCGAGAAGCGGTTGCAGATGAGCTACCGCAGCTTCTCGACGGGCTACCACCTCTTCATCTCGCTGTTGGAGGTGCGCATCGACTACGACGCCGACCTGGTGGAGATGATCGCCAAACAGGTCGCAGCCCTGTCGAAGGACATCAATTCGGAGGACTCGATCGACAAGAAGGTGATCCACCGCATCAACGCCCTGTTGGAGAGCACGATGTTGCTGCGCGAGAATATCTTCGACCGTCAGCGCGTCCTGTCGGGCATCCTGCGCTCGGAGCGTTTCCCCAACGACATCTACCCTCGCCTGCAATTGATGATCAAGGACGTCAACTCGCTCATCAACCACGCCGATTTCAGCTTCCAGCGTCTGGACTATATCCAGGACGCCGCGCTGGGGCTCATCAACATCGAGCAGAACGAGATCGTCAAGATCTTTTCGGTGGCGGCCGTGATCTTCATGCCCGCGACGCTCGTGGCGAGTATCTACGGCATGAATTTCCATGCCATGCCCGAACTGGACTGGGTATACACCTTCCCCGACGGGACGACCGTGCCGTTGGGCTACCTCTTCGCCATCGGACTCATGATACTCTTTTCGGCGGGTACGATCTGGTTTTTCCGGTACAAAAAATGGTTGTGATCCGTCGAGGGCCGCACGGTGCGGCCGGCAGCGTTAATTCTCCAATCGCATGGCCTTTTTCAAAAACCTCTGGACGTTCCTTACGGAGACGATTTTTCTGAAAGACGAACGCAACTACCGCAACGGACTGATCCGTTGGGGCGTGCGGCAGTACAAGCTGCTCTTTTATACGGCGCGCGGGCTCGACGAACACGACACGCTGGTGCGCAGTGCGGCGCTGACCTTCTACACGCTCATGTCGATCGTTCCGATCGCGGCGCTCGTCTTCGCCGTGGTCAAGGGGTTCGGGCTGGCCGACGGATTGATGCAGAACCTCTATTCGCTCTTTCCGCACAACCGCGAGGTGGTCGACTACCTCATCACCTTCGCCGACAAGGCGCTCGCCGCCGCGCAGGGAGGCGTCGTCGCCTTCGTCGGGATCGTCATGCTCTTCTGGGCCGTCGTGCGGGTCTTCGGCTCGGTCGAGGAGGCCTTCAACAATATCTGGGAGGTGAAGGTCTCGCGCAGCTTCACGCGGCAGTTCACCGACTACATCGCCGTGGTGGTCATTACGCCGATTCTGTGGGTCGTCGGTAGCACGGCGGGGCGCTATGCCGGTCATCTGCTGGGGATCGACTCCTTCGGTGCGCTCTACACGCTGCTGTCGGGCGCCGTCTCGCTGCTGGTCATCTGGGCGATGTTCTCGTTCATCTATGTCGTGGTGCCCAATACGCGCGTGAGGTTGGGCAGCGCCGTCATGGCGGGCATCGTCGCCGGCACGCTCTTCCTCGCCTTCCAGTGGGGGTACGTCTGGCTGCAACGCTACATGACCTCCTACAATGCCATCTACGGCAGCTTCGCCGCCCTGCCGCTGTTCCTTATCTGGGTGCAGTGGTCGTGGCAGATTCTGCTCTTCGGCGGTGAGCTGGCCTTCGCCTATCAGAACATCTCGCGTTTTGCCGAGGAGCGCGAATCGCTGCGCATCAGCTACGACCACCGCCGTCAGGTGACGCTGGCCGTCATGCTGCACGTGGCGCGCATCTTCCGCGACGGCCACGGTCCCGTTTCGGCCGTCGAGATCCATACTGCGCTGCGGCTGCCGACGCGCATCGTCAACGACGTGCTCTTTTCGCTGGTCACGGCGCGGCTGCTGGTGGCCGTGCGCAGCGAGTCCGACGACCGCGAAACTCTCTTCTCTCCGGCGGTAGACATCCATGCGCTGACGCTCTACGACGTGTTGGAACAGGTCGAGAGCCACGGAGATTCGGCGCTCGACTTCCGCGATTCACCCGAAATGAAGGTCGTCGGCGAGTTGCTCGCCGATATTCGCGCCGCCGCACGGCGGTCGCAGGCCAATGTACTCCTAATCGATATCTGATCCATGATCCGTTCCGTCGTCATCATCGGCAGCGGCAACCTCGCCGAAGCGCTCGCCCGCGCCGTCGCAGCTTCGCCGCTCAGCCTGCGGCAGGTTTTCGGCCGCAACCGCGACCGCGTGGCCGCCGTCGCGGCATTGTCCGGCACCGTGGGGGAGAGCGATCCCTCACGCCTGGCCCGTGCCGACATCTATCTGATCGCCGTGAGCGATGCGGCCGTCGCGGAGGTAGCCTCGTCGCTGCCGATCGCTGCCGCTGCCGTCGTGGCGCATACGGCCGGCAGCGTGCCGGTCGATGCGCTGGCCCGCTTTCCGCGGCGGGCTGTCTTCTATCCGTTCCAGACCTTCACGAAGGGGCGCGAGGTCGACTTCTCGGAGATTCCGATCCTCGTCGAGACCGCCTCGCCCGACCTGCGCGGCGAGGTGGAGGCCTTCGCCCGCTGCCTGAGCCGCACGGTGCTCTATGCCGACTCGGCCCTGCGCGGGCAGGTGCATCTGGCGGGGGTCTTCGCCTGCAATTTCGCCAACCACCTCTTCGAACTGGGCGGCGAGGTGCTGCGCCGTGCGGGCGTGTCGGCCGACCTGCTGCGGCCGCTCATCGCCGAGACGACGGCCAAGGCGCTCGCCGCCGCGCGTCCGGCCGCCGTACAGACGGGCCCCGCCGTGCGGGGCGACCTGCCCACGCAGGAGCGCCATCTCCGCCTGCTGGCGGACGACGCCCTCCTGAGCGACATCTACCGACTTATCACACAAAGCATATGGGAAACTTCAAGGAAGATATCGTAAAGACCGAAGCCTTCGTCTTCGACGTCGACGGCGTATTCACCGACGGGGGCATCACCCCCTTCGGCGACGACTTCATCCGCCGTTACTATGCCAAGGACGGTTATGCCGTCTCCTATGCCTCCAAGCTGGGGTATAAGATCTGCATCATCACGGGCGGCCGCGGCAAGTGGTTGCAGGAGCGTTTCGAGCGGCTCCGCGTCACGAAAATTTACGCCGACTGCGCCGACAAGATCGCGGCGCTGCGCGAATTTCTCGACGAATACGGCCTCGACGCCCGCAACGTCGTCTTCATGGGCGACGACATTCCCGATCTGGAATGTATGCGCGCCGTCGGCATCCCCGTCGCACCGGCCGACGCCGCCTCCGAGATTCTGGAAGCGGCGCGCTACGTCTCCGAGTATCCGGGCGGTCGGGGCTGTGTGCGCGACATCGTCGAGCAGGTGTTGCGCGCGCGCGGCCAGTGGGCGCTCCACGGCAAGGGCGTCAACTGCTCGAAGGAGGCCAAATCGGAGTGATCGCCGTCCGGTTCGTCGAAAATCGGTAATTCGGGTAAGACAAACCGTAATCCGTCTGCCTGTCCGTCCGTGCGGAACCCGTATTTTTGCATCGGAGGAAATTCCCTTCGGGCCTGTACGGGTTCGGTGTCCGTGCGGCCGGAGGGAAATCCGTTACATGAACGAACGAATGACGCCATGCGACGATTTATGTGTTTTACGCTACTGGCCGGAGCGATGCTTTCCGGCTCCTGCGACGGTCGGTGCGGCCGCCGGAGCGATGCGGCCGATCCGATTTTCAATTCCGATATCACGATGAACGAGCAACTGAATCTGACCTCCGAGTGGGACAAGGTATTCCCTCGGAGCGGCAAGGTCGACCACAGCAAGGTGACCTTCCGCAACCGCTACGGCCTGACGCTGGCGGCGGACATGTATATTCCGAAAAATGCTGCGGGGCGCTTGCCGGCCGTCGCCGTCTGCGGACCCTTCGGGGCAGTCAAGGAGCAGGCGTCGGGGCTTTACGCCCAGACGCTGGCCGAACGCGGCCTGATCGCGATCGCTTTCGACCCCTCCTACACGGGCGAGAGCGGCGGCGAGCCTCGCTACGTGGCATCGCCTGACATCAATACGGAGGACTTTTGCGCCGCGGTCGATTTCCTTTCGACCTCGGAGCGGGTCGATCCCGGGCGTATCGGCATCCTCGGCATCTGCGGCTGGGGCGGCATGGCGCTCAATGCCGCTGCCGTCGATACGCGCATTCGGGCGACCGTCGCCTCGACGATGTACGACATGAGCCG
>UMLL01093452.1_pt1 | contig 11183 bp, 4 predicted proteins | sample 1966591 | NCBI WGS metagenome assembly UMLL01 (sample SAMEA4836200, study PRJEB28245) | human gut metagenome | biome: gut microbiome; material: fecal sample | place: Denmark | collected 2008 | reverse complement strand
GCGGCGGAAGAACTCCGTGGGGTTCTGGTATTCGGACGCTGCCTCGCGTAGATAGACCTGCCACAAATCCGCCGCGAACTCGGCCTGCTGGTATTTGCCACCGGCCACGTCGCGGTGCGGTGTGACGACTTCCCGCCACGGCTTGAGCCCAATCATGGGAGTGCCTTCAATAGGCGCCACGGCCTGTTTACGCAGTTCGCCGCGCCGTTGTTCATCAAAGCGCACCCGCAACAACGCCATTTTCTGCTCTTCCAGTTCTTTGGCTTCTGGCGCGGAAACGGCGGTGAGCAAGCGCCCTATGCTGTCCAGGGCACGGTAGGCGTCGTCGCTGCTAAAGGCAGTCTGGTGCGCCCAGCGGTTGCGCACTTCGCGCAGTTCGCTGACGATGGCCCGCTCCGTATGTCCCAAGGTGTTGCGAAAGACGCCGCTCCAGGTCTCCCACATAATCAAAAGCAGGTTTTGCGTGTCCCAATTAATCTCGCCCCCGGTCGCGGATTTGACCGCCCCGCCGTCTTTGCGCAGAATGGCGGATACCGTTTGTTCCCATGTATCTTTGAAAGCGGCGCGGAGTTCGCGCTCCACAAAGGGACGCAGCCCCTTGTTCAGGGTATCAAGGGCCTCGCCGACGCGGGCGTGATTGGTTTTGGACATGTGGGTACCTCGTATGTGCTATTCCAACAGGCCCTGTTCGCGCTTAGGTTGTTCTTGGGCCAACTTGAGCAGTTCCGGCCAAGCCATCACCAGGGCGTTGTAGGCTTGGGCTTCGGCAGACCAGCCGTTGCTCTCGGAAATTTTATGCAGGCGGTAGGCCAGTTCGCGGGCCGTCTCGCCAACGGAACCGGGCATTTTGCGCAGAAGCCGCGCGGCCCCGGATTCGCCTTGGTCTGCCAAAAGGGCATGAATCAAATGCTGGGTGGCTTCCCAGACCGTAAGACGTTTGTCCGTGGCCGGGTTCCAATCTCCCTGGAGTTCCTCTCGGCGCAACAAGCGGACTTTACCGCCGCCGGAAGCCACAATACCTGCCTCTACCAAGCCGTTTATTGATGTGACTTTAGCTTTTGAAAAAGTTTCAGCCTCGCCAAAATCACCCTCTTCAAAGCCATGTAATTTGAACCACGGCACGGCCCAACGAGTATCCGCGTCGTAATCTTCTCCCGGTTCATCCAACACATCCCCAAGAATCTGATTAATCAAGCCCAAGGCTGTACGCACGGTCATGGGCTTGCCGCTGGATTCCACTACCTTGGAGTAGCGGGAAAACACGGCCATGCCGGGGCCGATGGCCGCTTGGGCCAAGTCCACCGGGGCGATGTTGCCTTGTTGCAAAGCCACAAGGGCGGCCGGCAGTTCCTTTTTCAGAGCGGTGAGGAAGTCACGGCGGGTGCATGGTTCGGCCTCATCAGGGCGGGCGCGGCAGGCCAACACGATGTAGGATGCAAGGGCATTGGTGCCCATAGACACCATGCGCCACTTTTGCGAAGCGCGAACTGGCCAGGTGGCGGTAATCTGGAATCCGGAACCAAGCAGGGCTTCCAACAAAGTTTCCCAGCCGGTGGTCAGATCCACGCCGCCGGTCTTTTCGTCAGTATCCTCGGCTTCTTCATATGTGCTTTCGTCGGATTGCTTGAAGGCGTAATAAACGGTGAGGGGAAAACGCGCGTCCATTTTGCCGCGCAGAGTAGTAAAAGCTATGCGGAAGCCAGATTCAAAATGCTCCTTGGCCTGTTTTTTATTTCCAGAAAAACGTTCATCAGCTATTGCGGTCAATTCTTGTGCTTTTGGGACAACAATGGTATTAAAAAGGTCTGGGTAGAGTTCGCCGATGGTATGGCGCAACCAGACATAAAAAAAATCGGACAGCGCGGCATAACAGATGTTATCATAATATGGCGGATCAGTGCTGACGAGAATGTCATGCACGTTATTCCAAGTACCTGCGGCGTCAATTTGGCAGGCGTCACCTGACTGGATAGATGCTCTCCCTATCACTTCAATACAGTCAGAAACATATTCCATACAAGTTTGCCATGCGCCAACGGAGTTTCCCAAGATATTTGCTTCCGCAAAATCCCAGACCATAGGGATTGCCTGGCGTCCAAACAGATTCATTACCTTTTGATTGCTGGGTGACCATCTACATAGACTATTGTTAAAATCAGCACATCGATCCAAAATCAAAGCTAAAAACGTCGTCACCGTGGCGGCATAAGAGGTTGCATTGTCGTCAGACAAGCCAGCAGCTTTGGCGTCCGTGCCAATAATTTCATGGACGGAACCGATCAGATCGCTGAATGTCGTCAGAGCCGTGAGTTGGCGGGAGGAGAAAATATCTTTCCATTGTGTAAAACCATATGGTACACATGTCCCCCCACCACTTAACTTTGCGGGAATAGGCCCAGTTGGTTCCCAAATCGTTACAGGGGATTCAACATTTTTTTGTTGTCCTAAAAAAGCGGATAGATATGATCGTCCATGATGTGTTTCAACTACAATAGCTATAAGTTGATAGCCTATTTTATTATGCTTACCTTCATTTTTAATATATGACTCAGAAATGACTTGTTCACTAAGCAAACAGAAAAACTTTCCACGGGTTAATTTAGTACCTTTACCCACTGCTTTCTTATCCGCAGGCTCGCCGGTCTTTACATCGAAACGCCATGTATTGTTTTGACGGTCCACAACTGGCTCCAGCCAAGCCATTTTCCCCTTATTAGAGGAAAGCCAGTAGGTGCTGATAAGCGGCACATGCGCCCCATGCCTGGCGGGGTCGGGGCTGGCGACAGTCCGCGCCCATATCCAGGCGATGACATTGGCCTCGCTGTCGCCCTGTTCTCTAGGCAGTGGCACTTGGGAGTACAGGTTGCCAATTTTCTCAAAGGCCTGCTTGCGGATGACATCGCCATAGTAGCGCACGTCTTCTGCCAGACCCCATGCGCCGGAACGGCTGATCTGGCTTTTTATCATGTCGCCGCGCATGTTGGGATTGATGGGCTTTTGCCCCAGCCAACGCGGCACCAGCTCCAGATTGCATTTGTTCAGGAGCACCGCCACCGGGTTGAGGTCGGCGGCATGGGCCACAAAGCCCAGACGCGCTGCTTCCAGCGGGATGGAGCCGCCGCCGGAGAAGGGATCGAGCATGTCCGGGAGTTTGCCGCCCGTATGAGCCAGCATCTCCGCACGCGCCCTGGCGTAGACTTCCGGCTTGTCGTGCAACTTTTTCTGCATGAGGTCGCGCACAATACCGAACAGCCGCTCGCGCTCGGCGGCTTGTGCTTCCTCGGTCGGAAATTTCTCAGGATGGGACGAGGGATCATCCACCACAGAAGAGAATAGAACAGCCCGTGCCGAAGGCAAAGGCAAACGCGCCCACCACTGATGGATGCCTTTGGGGTGAGCGCCAATGCCGGGCATTTTGTCATAGGCCGATGCGTCGTTGATTTCCGGCAACGGCAAGGCGACTTCAATCAGCTTTTTGGGTTGGACGGTCATATATTCTCCATCTTAGGCCAGGAGGCGTTCGATCCAGTTCACGAAAGCGAGGGCGTTTGGGTGGTTCAGGTCAAGGTATTGCAAATTTTTATTTCTGTTCATGTGTAAACCTGGCTTATGCTGCCATGCAAGCCAAGTATGCACCTGAGCCTTTAAAATATCCGATTTGTTAGCATGGCGAAATCGCCTTTTACAGTGAGGAATTTTCTTTACAACACCTTTCGACCGAGGCCATAAATCGTCAGATGTGCGTATCAAATTAACAAAAAAATTTTCAAGTGCGCCAGGGGATTGATTGTTCGGCATAAACCAAAAACCTATTCTTCTATCTTCATCAATATCGATAATTGTGCCCTCCAAAGCAGGCATAGGAGGATAGGAAATGTCGCACTTTTTCAGTATACGGATAATTTTTCCCCATGAAGACATAATATCTTTATCTGTATCAATAATAATACCAATATGTTTATAGCCAGTAGAAGTTATTTCCTGTTCCAAATCGCTAATAACTTTGCTGACCGATCCTTTGACTTTAATCGGTTCCTCACTTTTGGGGAAATGAAAATCGAAAACACTTTTTCCCATGTGAGATCGGAGAAGGCCAATGACAAGATGCTTATCGTCATCTCCTTCAAGGAGAAGTTTGTTGTCGCTCATCGGATTTCAATCCTCTCGTCAACATTCATCTTCAGGCGCACTTCGTCATAAATTTCAGTGTGAAATCCAGCTTTGCGTTTTTCTAACCGAACAGCGATACCTTCCATGTCGGCATCATCTTTTATACCGGTATAAAATGCACGTAAACAATCATTGCTGTGGGTAGTAGCAAAAACTTGAACATCTAACTCTTTAGCTACCTTGATAATGAATTTCCAAACATCAGGCTGCACTCCCCAATAAAGACCATTTTCTATTTCATCAATAAGCAAAATTCCTTTTTGCGAGCACACTAAGGCCATACTGAGGCCAGCAAGGCGATTCATACCATCGCCCAACGCTTTAATGGGTATGGCTCCTTTCTGTCCTTTACGCCGGATGCGAAAAGAAGGTTCACCATTGGGGTTTTGGACAAGGATAAAATCTTCTACATTTTTATCAATAAGCTGTAATGCTGTAACTATTTCATGTTCATTCCCTTCTTCTACAATTTTTTTCCACAACGATTGAATCATAGAGGAGGAAAGTCCATCAGGTGAAACATAAATGCATGGCGTAATTATGAGATTATCAGCGTTTTTCTTGAGACTTAGTTCCCAAATTTTCGCTATTTCATCAAACGATTTTTCGAGGGGTAAGGATAATTGGATTGAGCCAAACTGCACTACAAATGCTGGTGCAATTTTATTTTCTTCCCACTCTATTGAAAGAGATAAGGTACTATCAGGTGCTTTAGTTCTGCCTATATGAATTGGATTTTTTATCGTATCTAGGTCAGGATATCCATAGAAAAGCTTTGAAACATCAGGTTCTTCAAGATTTGAATATTCAGTTGAATATGGTTCTCCCCGTTTATCTAAAATTCCACGCATAATATTTGGAGAACCAATATTCGCATGTAAGTAAATCGCTTCCAGCAAGGTTGATTTGCCTACATTATTTTTTCCCACAATCAAATTGATATGCCCAAGTTGTTCAATTTGGAGCAAGTCAAAGGCGCGAAAATTTCGCACTTCGAGACTATCAAAAAGTCTGTCTTTCATTGGTATCCCTTACCTTAAATTCTGCTTGGAGGAATTCCTCGTGCCCATAGCTCAGAAAGATTATAATTTACACTTGTAACACCGAAATCCGGTTCCCGGCCAAAAGGTTCCCGGACATAGGCAATCTCTTTGGCCTGTCCGTTCGCCACGCGCACAATGCCGAGAATGAACTGTTCCGGCTGGTTCAATGCCGTGAGGATTTCATTTTTGCTGATGGTCACGGTGTCCGCGCCGTCGATGCGGCCCTTCACCTCAATGAAGCGCAGGCGGGACGCGCCGGAAGGGTCGCGGGATTCGATGTCATAACCGCGCTTCTCGACAGAGATGTCCACCGGAGTAAAACCTAGGGCACGCTCAGCATCCATCACGGCGTTTATGGCGATGGCTTCCACTTCTTTAGTGTTCTTGGCGAATAGGGATGGCTCGGCGTCTCCCCTCAATTTGTGCAACAGGGGGAGGGGGACAATCAAGGCCCCGCCCATGACGTGCGGCGGCAGAGGAGAAACCATGCGCTCCAGCTTCAGTTCATCCATCCGCTTGCCTAGCCGCGTAGTCAAGTCATCCGCCGTTTGCCGAGCCTTGGCGGAGTTGAGCTTGGCATTGACCTTGCCCGCCGCTTCCTGCTGTTTGAGCTGCTCCGCCCGATGATCCCAATAATTGATCTCCACCGTGAGCCGTTCCTTCACCGCCGCCATTGTCTTGTCCGCCCACGCTTCCTTGCGCGACTTCACTTCCCGCAAGTGTTCCGGCACGAGATTGACTGCGGCATAATCCATGGCCCTGTCTTCGATCTCCTTGCGGAGCCATGCCGGTTCTTCCAGTGTTTTCAGCAAAGTAACCTCCGCCTCATCCAGCGGGCGATAATCCAAATAAGGAGCATAACCGGCCCCACAAACCTCGCCTGATGCGCGAACTTCGACGAATTGCACCTGCTTGGAGACGATGCGCCGATTGCCGCTCTTGTCTGTGCGGGCGTCCTGAATGGAATGCTCCAGGTAGACGAGAACCCGTAGTTCTTCATCCTCGGCGCGGTCATCCACCAGAGTGGAGCCGCGCTTTAGCAGATCGCGGTGTCGCTCCAGCACAAGGTCTATGGTGGCGTCAAGCAGCGGGTGGCCGGGACAGACAAACTCCGCCAAGGGTTTGCCCGGCACAGCGATGAGTTTTTTTTCAAAGGTCATGCGCTCATAGCGGGAGGGTACGGGGTTGCGTGTGCCGATAATCCGGTCTCTATTGCGGATGACGGCGGGAATATGCGTGGCCTCAAAGCGTTTGGACTCTCGTTCCCGCAGTGTTCCACCAAGTCGTTTGAAGGCTTCATTGAAGAAGGAGGCGATAAAATGCGGTTGCAGCCGTCTAGCCTCGGCCCGTTCCATCTCGTCGCGGATGGCGAACACGCGAGATGCATCCATTGAATCATGGGCCAAGGCATGTTCTTCAATCAGGTCGCGAAGCTTGTCCCGATCCAGTGCTTTGTTGACGATTGCGTTGAAGCGCTCCCTAGCTTCGGGGCTGTCGCCGTAACGAATGGCCTCTTTCAGCAGGTCACGGAGCGGCTTGCCATCAAAGACCAGCTTGCCCAAAATGTCGAACACCTTGCCACCCAAGGCGTTACGCTCCTCTTCCAGTTTCTCCAGCAGGCGGCGATAGACCTCGCCTTCCCGAGTCTGGGAGGCGACAAGGTTCCAGCAATGGCAGACTTCCGTCTGCCCGATGCGATGGATGCGCCCGAAACGTTGCTCCAGGCGATTGGGGTTCCAAGGCAGGTCATAGTTAATCATCAGGTGAGAGCGTTGCAGGTTGATGCCTTCACCGGCGGCGTCCGTGGCAAGCAGGATTTCCGTATACTTGTCCTGCGAGAACAGGGTTTCCGCCTTTTTCCTGTCTTCGCGCCCCATGCCGCCGTGGATGGTCACAACGGCTTCCGGCCTGCCAAGGAGTGAACCTATGCGCTCCTGGAGGTAGTTCAGAGTATCACGGTGTTCGGTGAAGATAATGAGCTTGCGGCGGTGCCCATGCACGTCGAACATTTCCGACTGGTTTTGCAACAGCTTGGAAAGCTCGTCCCATTTGCGGTCGGTCTGCGACTGGCGCACGGCAAGGGCGGTCTTCTCCAAATCAGTCAGGATGACGATTTCCGCCTTCAGTTCGGCTATGGTCTGCGCGGCGGACGCTAGATCGACCACCTGCTCTTCGGTGGCCTCCAGTTCGTCTTCCGGGGCGTCTTCCAGATCGTCAAGCTCATCAACGGAAGATATTGTGGGGATGCCCTTTTGCCAATCCAGATGGACTTCCGCGCCGCGCCGGAGCAATTCTTCCTCTCGAAGGCGCTTTTCCAAGCGTTCCCGCCGTCTGCGCAGGGATTGGTAAATTGCCTCCGGCGAAGATGCCAAGCGGCGTTGCAGGACGGTTAAGGCGAAGCCGACGGTGGTTTTTCTGCCGTCGTTGGCGAGTTTGTCCGCGCGGTTGAACTCTTCGCGCACATATTCGGTTACGCGCTGGTACAGCTCCGCTTCGGCGTCGGACAGTTCGTATTCAACGGTGTAGGCGATGCGCTCCGGGAAGAGCTTGTGTCCGTCAAATTTCAGGAGGTCTTCCTTGACCATGCGGCGCATAAGATCGCTTACATCTACGGAGTGAACGCCGTCGCGGAACTTACCCTCAAAACGGTCGCCGTCCAGCAAGGACATGAAAAGTTGGAAATCCTCCTCTTTTCCGTTGTGCGGCGTGGCCGTCAGCAAGAGAAAATGACGCGTGATGGTGGACAGAATGTCGCCAAGCTTACGCCGGGCGGTTTTCCGAATTTCGCCGCCCCAGATGGTGGCGCTCATTTTGTGGGCTTCGTCGCAGACGATTAGATCCCAATCCGTGGTCTTCAGCTTTTCCTGAACATCTTCGTTGCGGCTCAATTTGTCGAGACGGCAAATTGCAAGGGGGTTCTCGGCAAACCAATTGCCTGTGCGGGCCGCTTCAAATTTGTCATTGGTCATGATTTCAAAGGGCAAGTGGAAGCGGCGATCAAGCTCATCCTGCCATTGCTCAACCAGATTGCCGGGGCAGACGATCATACAACGTTGCAGGTCGCCACGCGCCACAAGCTCCTTGATGAGTAGGCCGGTCATGATGGTTTTGCCCGCGCCGGGGTCGTCGGCAAGAAGAAAGCGCAGTGGATGACGCGGCAACATAACCTCGTACACGGCGGTGATCTGGTGGGGGAGCGGTTCCACCTGAGATGTGTGGACGGCCAGAAGGGGATCGAAGAGGTAGGCAAGTTGAATGCGGTACGCTTCGGAGACCAGCCGAAACTGCTCGGCATCACCGTCGAAACTCCAGGGCTTGCCGGATTCCAATATTTCCAGTTCGGCTTCGCGATCGCGGTAGATCAGCTCATTCGCCAACCTGCCTTGGCTGTCCTTGTAGGTCAGCTCGACGGCTATGGAGCCGATCCATTTGACATCAACTACCGTGACAAAACCGTCAGGCAGAATGCCTTTAACCGTCGCTCCGCGTACAATGTCTTCGAGCTGCGCCATTAGTTATCCCTTTGCCTACGCCCGGCCCTGATATAAATGAAGCGCTCCCTCGGTTTGCTCCGTGACGGCTCGCTGTTGTTCGTTGAGCTTATCAAGATGACTCTTCGCGTTGTGGTCAAGAGAACTTTGACCGTCGTACGAAACCTATCAGATAATTTCACAAAAATCCATAGAGTGCCAGCGCCTTCGCAGGGCAAAATCACGTAAGACTTTCCAGTTCAAGAAGTCCCGATTGGCGGGTGAGATCAAAGGCAATTTGGGGAAACATAAGCGCTTTTCGAGCCGTGGATTTCAGGGTTTTCTTATCCGCCCTGGCGGAACGAAGCAGATTCATGCAGACTTTGCGAAGGGATGTAAACTTTTTGGCAGATGATCTTTGCGGGAACGGTTACTGTCATATCCTAGTGGACATACCCACAACTATGACCATTCTGTCCTGTAGCGTACAATAGTGCATTCTCCCATCCCGCTTTTTGCCGGGTAGCTTTCAGGGTATCAAAAATATTTAAAAAATTTTTATCCTATAATTTCAAATAAATATATTCTAAAACAGGGGTGAACTACAAGTTAAAAAGCCGCTTCGCCAAGTTCCAAAACGTGCCGGAACTGCTGTCCATGTATCGGACTTTTGCCGATGTGGTGACAAAAGCCGACCTTGATGCACAGGCGAAACAGGCCGGGGAACGACCCCTGACACCTCCGATTGAGGGAGGCAAGCCTTATAATGATGTGGTGGAACGCTCCCCGGTTCAGGCTGCGTATATGGACAAGATCATCCAGCGTATGGAGAATCTTCCTCCAGACCCGCGCATCGACAATCCTCTCAAAGTCACCAATGACGCCAGAAAAGCGGGGCTTGATTACCGGCTGATAGAGCCAACCGCCGATGATTTTGAAGGCTCCAAGCTCAATGCCGCTGTTGAACGTATTCATGAAATCTGGCGTGAAACTTCCGCCGACAAGGGTACGCAGCTTGTCTTCTGCGATCTGTCCACGCCCAAGGGAGGAAAGGCTCCGGCATCCACTCGGAGCGAACGGCAGGATTTGGAATCCGGGGCACTTATAGACGTGGACGGCACGCTTGTCCGCGAAACCTCGGAACAGGAGAACGAGCCTGAAGACGATGAGGATGCTCTTGCCGGTGTCATCAATATGGATGAGGTCATTGCCGCATCCGGCAAGTTCTCCGTGTATGACGACATGCGGAAAAAACTGATGGAACACGGGATTCCCGCCGAGGAAATCGCCTTCATCCATGACGCCAACACGGACATACGGAAAGCAAAATTGTTCAGCGATATGAACGCCGGGCGCGTTCGTATCCTGCTCGGCTCCACCAGCAAGATGGGCGCTGGCATGAACGTCCAGAAACGTCTGGTGGCCGCGCATCATCTGGACGCACCGTGGCGGCCGTCAGATCTGGAGCAACGCAACGGAAGAATTATACGTCAGGGGAATATGTTTTATGAACGCAATCCCGATACTTTTACAGTAAAAATATTCAACTATGCAACAAAACAGACTTACGATGCGCGGATGTGGCAGACCATTGAGTACAAGTCAGCAGCAATAGAACAGTTTCGCAAGGGCGATCTGCTTCAGCGCGTCATTGACGATGTGGCCTCGGAAGCCGCCAACGCCGCCGAAATGAAGGCCGCAGCCTCCGGCAATCCGCTTATTCTCATGCAGGTACAGCTTGCCGCCGATCTGCGCAAACTCGAAGCCCTGTATTCGCAGCATCAACGCAGCCAGCACCGGATGCGCGACCGTCTCAAGTATCTTGCTTCCACGGAAACACGGCTTGCCAAAGAGGAAACTCTGTATGCGGAAAACATACGCCGCAGGGATTCCCATACCCGTACCATCACAGAAAAGGGGAAAGAAAAAATTCTGGTGGAGCTGACGGTTGACGGCAAAACCTTCACGGCCAGGGACAGCGATAAAATACGAGATCGGCTGCTCGACGGAATAAAGGAAGTTACCCGTGATTCCAGCGCAAAATTTCTGTTCGGCTCCTATCGCGGTTTTGAGGTCTTTGTCGAACGCTCAAGACGCGCCGGCGGCAAAGACGGTTTTCAGCTTTCCCTGCTGGGAGCGGAAGAAAGGGAGTTCCGACCGGGAAATCTGTTCTATGATTTTGAAGAGAATCTCAGTCTGGCCGGTCTCTTTCAGCGCATTGACAACTTCCTGGCCAAAGGGCTGGACGAATCCATCACCACGCAACGCGAGAACGCCCGGCAGGAAAAAGCTGAACTGGAAACCGTCAAATCCGCTCTTGGACAGGAGTTTCCTCAGCAGGAAGAATTGGCTCTGGCGCGGGAAAATCATAACTCCGTCATCCGGGAGCTGCAACGAATGCAGGATGATGCAAGCTACGTCTCCACCTGGACGCCCAAAACCTCTCTGACGGATGAACAGCAGACGACAACGGCAGCGCCGCCGAAGGAAGACTGTGCCG
>UMLL01001940.1_pt1 | contig 11294 bp, 8 predicted proteins | sample 1966591 | NCBI WGS metagenome assembly UMLL01 (sample SAMEA4836200, study PRJEB28245) | human gut metagenome | biome: gut microbiome; material: fecal sample | place: Denmark | collected 2008 | reverse complement strand
TTCTGCCACTGGCCGACCTCCATCTTCACGTCCGCGCGCAGCTTGTTCGTGCCGTAGTCCGTGCGGTTCATGCCGGCGTAGGTATCCGCGATGATCTCTTCGACGTAGGCGTCCGTGTCGTCACCGTAGATCCCGGCGTAGGCGTCCACGTAGCTCTCGATCATCTCCTTCGTGATCTTGCCTTCTGACAGCAGCCGCTTCTGGATCTTCGCCGCCATCTCCGGCCAGCGCTTGACAAGCAGGTGATACCCCTCGTGCTTCGCCAGCTCGAACGCGGAATACTCCTCGCTGTCTGCCCGGATGAGCACGGAGCCGTCCTCCGTCACGGCAGCGTCCGCATAAAACGTCTGCCCGTCGATCTCCTGCGCCAGCTGCCCGGTGAAGAACCGCGCGTTCTGCACGCCCATCGACCGGAAGAACTTTTCCGCCGCCCGGATATCCTCGCTTCTGGCCTCTTGCCCCTTCGGCATGACGCGCACTTTTTGCGTGTTGTCCTTTCCAAAGCCGAGCGTCGAAAGTTCTACTTCATCCCAAGCTTTTGCGAGATCTCGCGCACCCTGCGCTCTCTTTCTTCCGGCGTCAGCTCTTTGCTGCTGCGCTGTGCTTTGGCGAACGCCTCCAGCCTGTCCTTCGGCACGCTGACCATCCTGCCCGACTTGTCCTTCATCAGTAACCTCGATACTGCCATTGTTTACCCCTTTCTGCCCTGCGGCAAGGCCCGCTCGATAGGCGGCTGCCGCCACGTCCTGATTCATTCCTTCGGCATAGCGCATCGCCCGCTGCTCGCTCGCGCCGAGCCTGCCCTGCTCATAGACCTGCCCGAAGCTCTGCGCATACTGCTCCGCCGGCATGCCCGTCGTGTTCCCGTTCAGGAAATACGCCGCCGTCTGCTCGTCATAGCCCGCTCTCCGGGCCTGCTCCTGCAAATACTGTTCTTCCTGCTGCGCGGCTGCTTCGTCCAGCTCCTGCTCCGCGCCCGCCGTCTGCTGCCGGGCGTACTGCTCCATGTCCAGCTCGCCCATATTCTCTGTCCCCGGAATGGGCGCAAGCAGGCTGTCCTGATCGTACTGCTGCTGTGCCGCCCGCTGCGCCTGCTGGACGGCCTGAACGCTCTGCTGTGCCCGATTCTGTTCCTGCTCCTGCTGGTACTGCTGCGCAAGCCTCTGGTTCTCCTGCGCCATTTCCGTGGCGCTCTTGAAGATCTGGAAGTTCCGTTCATCCGCCTCGGCCTTCGCTTGTGCCTGCTGCTCTTTGGCTTGCAGCTGTTCCAGCCGCGTCAGCGTCTCCGGCACGCGCGGCTCCTGCCCTTCGTCCACGGCCGCCTGCTGCTCCTTCGCCACCTCACGCAGCGTGTTCTCCACGGCCTTCTGCGTCACCTCGCCGCCATCGTCCACGGTCTGCTGCAGTTCCTCGGCCAGCTGGTGCGCCTTTGTGCCCTCTTCCTGCGCCATGCCATAGTCGATGACGTCCTGCACTTCGCCCGCCTCTATGACCGCTCTGGCCGTCTGCTTGACGTTTGCTTCCAAAATCACGCGGTTCACGCCCGCATACGTCCCGGACATGGCAAGGCCGGACAGTCCACCCGCGAGGAACGAAAGGCTGTCTTCTTTTGCGAAGTCTCCGACCATCGCCGCCAGCGCCTGCGCAGGCGTCTTGCCGTCCGCAATGTAAGCCGCGTAGGCCGACATGACCTCGCCCCGGTCATGCTTCGCTACCACATCATACGCACGGTTGAGCCAGTTGGACGCGATCTCTTCCGCGCCTTCCGACGCAAACGACCGCAGTGCCTTCCTCCACACGGCCTTCCCGCTCAACATGTTCTCGATGATATCGCCCACAGAATACTTTTCCGTGAAGCCCTCGATCGCGCCCTCGACGATACCGTCGACCAGCGCGTCCGCGTTGGACTTTCCGTTCTGGATCCCCTCATAGACCGAATCCGCCGCGACCTGCGAGCCCATGACCCAGTTCATCGTCTCCGCGACCGCGTCCTTCGCCCCCGCACCGGCCACGCCGCCAAAGGTTCCCACGAGCCCCGTCGAGACCGCCATGTTGACCGCGCTGTCCAGTGCCGACGTGCCCGCCTGATAGAGGAACTGCCCCGTCGGGTTCATCCCCTGCATCACGCTCCCCCGGATCCCGGAGGAAAGCCGCGTCGCATTGTATGCCGGGCTGTAAACGTTCGTCGGCATATCCTCGTTCTGATATCCGCCCGCCCACTTCGGCAATACGCCGCGCAGCGATTCCACATTGCCCAGCGCCTTCGCCGGGGCTGTCACCGCCGAGAAAAGCGTTCCCATGATCGGCGTCTGCTGCCCGATCTGTCGCGCCGCCTCATCAAGCTTCTGCGCGTTGTCGTAGTCGTCCAGCACCTTCTGCCATTCCGCCAGCCGCTTGAGCGTGTCGTCGCTGTAGCCTTTTTCGTTGAGCGCCGTCTTCGCGTCGTACTTCGCATACGCCCGCACCTGATATCCGTTCAGTTCCTGCCCGCGGTACTGCCGGAGCAGATTCTGGTCTTCCTCGCTCAGGTTCCCGATTGCCTCCTGTGCCCGGGCCAGCACGCTCTGGCTGTCGACCGCCGTCTTCTTTGCCTGCAGGTTCTCGATCTCGTTCTGCAGCTGCGTCACGCTCTTCCCATTTTCCGAAAGCCCGGTCCCGGAGAAATGCGTGTCCGCCTGTTCGATCTCCAGCGCCTCAATCTGCCTGCCCAGCTCCTGCGACGTCCGCCGCATCCCGCGCACCTGATCCCGCTGCACGGTCTGCGACGCTTTTGCACGCCGGTTCTGCGCATCCACGTCCTCCCGCACCTGCTGCGTGGCTGGCGCAAACCGGCCGGCCAGCAGTGCGCTCTGTCCCTGCAGCGCCAGCGTCCCAAGCTTCAGCCCCTGCGCCGCCTCCACGCCGCGCAGATAATTCTGGTACGTCCCGTACTGCGTCTGCATCGCGGAAGACCGTCCGTATTCCTGCTCTGATACCTTCCCGTCGGTCTCCGCCCCCGCATTCTCCGTCTTCTTCTGTCCGCTCGCCCGGCCCTTCAGCGCGGCCCCCGGCTCGATCTGCGCGAGCTCCGCTTCGCGCACGGCATTCTGATATGCCATAAACGCCGCATACTGCTTATGCAGCGGGTCGTCCACGGTCGTCTGCGTGCTCTGCGCGTTCTTCCCGTAGTCCGGGTTCGGCAAGCCGTACTTGCTCGCGATCTGGATCTGCTTCTGGTTCAGCGTGATTCTTCCGCCGCGATAGGCGGAGGGAGCCTGCTGTGTGCTGGCTCCCTGTCCGCTGCGGATGCTCTCTGCAATCCGCTTTTGTTCCTCTGTCAGTGTGATTCGTCCCATGCTTCCCTCCGTTACCGCTGCCGTAGATACGTCGCGCCGTAGTATTCCAGATACGCCTTGAACGTATTGGACTCCAGCGCATTGTAGCCCTTGCTGTTGAGGTAGTTATCCAGCGTCCGGCTGTCCAGATATACGGTTCTGCCCGTTCCTCTGACGCCATCTTTCGAGTTTTTAAGCGTTGCGCTGCTCATCTTGTCCATATAGGCTTTTGCCGCCTTTGCAAGCGTTTCGTTCTTCTTGTCCGTCAGGCCGCTGCTGCTCGTTTTTCCTCCGCCGCCTCCGCCGCCGGATTTCTTCGCCGCCGCCTGCTCCGCCGCCAGCGCCTGCAGATAGGCCGCGTTCTCGTTGTTTGCCTTCTGCGCCCAGTAGTCGAGCATCGTCGCCCACTGGCTTTGGTCCAGCGACCGTTCCGAGTTGTACGCGCTCCGCGCATCCGAAAGATCCGAATAATAATCGCTGACCGTATCCCGGTACCGGCCGTAGTCCGTATCTTCCCGGCCCTTCACAAGACTGTACTGGTTATAAAGGTCCGTCCCCTCATCCTGATACCGCTGATATGCCTGCTGCTGCAGCTGCGGCACGATGTCGTTGAGGTTCTGCAGATACGCATTGTACGCCTGCTGGCCTACCTGCTCGCCGTAGGTCGAGCCATAGCCGCCCGTGAGTGCCGCTGCCTGCCCCATCGTGTCCTGCATGGCAAGCCGCCCGAGCCGCTGGTATTGCTCCCTGTACTGCTGGTACAGAGGATCCGTCCCCATGTCATAGCTAAATTTCTTCCGGTTCCGGATCTGGTCATACAGGCTCGTCAGCTCATCGTCCCATCGCGACCGATACGCGCCCGGCTTGCTGGCCTTGACCTGCTCCAGATACGCCTGGGCCGCCTGCACGCTGCCCGACGGCGTATAGCCTCCCTCCAGTCCGTTCAGCTTTCTTCTCGTGTAGTCCGAAACACCGGACATGGTGTAAGGGCTGTTCCGGGTCTGGTAGCTTCCTCCATAGTTGCGCGTCGTCTGGTTCTTGTTCACCAGCTGCGACTGATAGCTTCCGTCCGCGTTCACGCCCGTGATGCGGTACGTGCCGCCGCCGGTCACGACCTCGTCGCCGGTCGAAAGCCCCGCCGGGGCCCTGCCGCCCGACTCTACTCGATATACGCTCATAGTCTCACCGCCTTAAAGCTTGAAATGTGTCGCGTACTGCTTCGGCATGTACGCCTGATTGTAGGCATTGAAATACCCCTGATAGTAGCTGTTGTACTTCGCCGCCTCGTTCGCATACTTCGTCGTCTCCCCGTTGGCGTCGCAGATCTTCATCCCCAGATACCAGCGGTAAATTTCATCATACGGCCACGGGATCAGCAGCTCCGTTTCCAGATCCACGTCCTCCCCGTAGCCCGTAAACGGCTCCGGTTCCTTCTCGTGCTCGTGCGTACAGATGATATCCCGATACACGATCCCGTCCAGCTCCGACAGCCACCGGACCTTATCCGGCGTCTCGTACTGGTTCGGCAGTAACCGGTCGACCGTCTCGATCGCTTCCCGAATTTTCATTTTTCCTCCTTACCAAAAGAAGGGGCATTTCTGCCCCTTCCTCTGCTTCATGCCGTCATGGGCATTCACTTGTCAGTTGTCCGCCTGCGCGCGGCGGAAGGCTTCTTCCTCTGCCATCCGCGCGTTCATCAGGACTTCATACACCGGCAGCGGGACCTGCACGTCCTTGCCCTTCGGCACCATGAACGTCCGGCCGTTCACCGCCACGAAGCGGCTCTGCTCCTCGTTCTCCTGCCCGCGGGGCAGGTAGATCGTCTTCATGACGTTCCACACGTCTTCCGGGTTTGCCTGTACAGCCGCCGCGGCGGTCTCTTTCGTTGCCATGCTATGTGCTCCTTTCTCAGTTCGCCTCGTCCGTGCCGGAGTATGCGCTGCAGCTCTCCACGCGGACCATGCGGTCCTCGTACAGCAGCTTCGCCGCCATCTCGGCCTTGTAGCCGACGGTCGAGAACTGGTTCAGCGGGCCGCCGATCTCGTCCTTACCCTTGACGATCATCTCAAGATTGCCGCCGTCCGGGTCGATCATCTTGTATGCGTCCTTGCCGAGGAACAGCGTCGCGTACACGCTGTAGTAGGTCGCAGGAGGCGAGCCGCTGTCGCCGGCCGCGCTCTTGACCGGGCAGGTCGAGTTGTTGAAGATCTTCGCTTCCGTCGTCTCGACGAAGCGCACGCCGTGCAGCTCGCCGATCTCACCCGAGAACAACGGCGTGACATCTGCATACTTGTGTGCCTCGACCCATGCGTCCGAGGACCGCAGGTCGTATGCGACCGACGGGTGGATGATGGCGACGTACTTTCCGTCGATCTTCGGAGCCTTCATCTTCTTCAGCGTCGTCACGGCCTTGTTGACCTCGTCCGGTGTCAGCTTCGCTGTCAGGTCGAGGCCTGCGCGGCTGGTGACTGCCGTATGCGCGCCGCCCGCTGCGACCTTGTCGCAGTACTGCACGTTCGAGCCTGCCACAACCGCGTCGCGCACGCGCTTGTCGATGGACGTGCCGGCGGAAGCGCCGAGTTCCTCGGTCGCACCCAGGATGACGTTATCCAGCGCATGCAGCTCCAGCTGGTCGGAGACCGTCACGTACAGGCCGATCTGCTTGATCGCGCCGGTCGTGCTGGTCTGGCCCATCTTCTGGCCGGTCGGGATGACGCCTTCGGTCAGCTCCTCCGCGTCCTTCAGCGTGTTCCACTTGCGCCACTCGACGGTCTTGCCGTGGTTGCGCGGCAGTGCCTGACGGCCTGCCAGCTGCGCATGCACGAGGTTCGGCCGTGCGTTCTCGAGCAGCTGCGTGTCGTAGAACGTCTTCATGGTCGGCGCGAGCGTGTCGTTGCCGCTGAATGCGGTCGTCTGACCGGTACCGGCGTTTACGTAGTTGCCGGTCGCGTTGACGAGCGTACCGGCGTCAGCAAAAAACTGAAATCCGACTTTGGATTTAAACATAGCTTCTTATCTCCTTTCTCAGGGGATCACTCGTTCCCCTCTTGCCGCGCGGCGGCGCATGTCCTCCACCTCCGCGCGTGACCAGTGTGTTTTCATCGGGACGTTCTCTCCGCCCGCAGCGCCGGAGCCGATCTCCTGCGGCCGCGCGCCCTGCGCCTGAATGGTACGCACCAGATTGTCCCGCGTCTGGTTCGCGACCGCCTGCGTTCTCGCCGCTTCGATTTCCGCCTGATGCAGAACCTCATAGGCCGTCTTTGCCGGGACGCCCGCTCCAAGCAGTCTTGCAAAATCCGGATTCTGCATTTCCGTCTCGAAGTCCGCGCCGTACCGCGCCGTCACATCCCGGGCAAAGTCTGCCTGGATCCCGGCGAAGGCTTCTCGCATCTGGTACTCCTGCAGCTGCCGCCGCATGGCCGTATTCTCGGCCCTGCCGGCGTACTCCTTTTTGAGGGCGTCCGCCGACATGCCCTTTTCCATGGCCTCCGCGCTATAAAGCCGCTCGTCAGCGGAAAAGCGCTGTGCCAGTGCCGCGAAGTCCGTCTTCCGCGGGTCCGACGTGTCGATCCCGTAGAGCGCGCCCAGCTGGTCGATGATCGGCGCCATCGCCTCGGCCTGCCCCTTGTACTGGTTCAGTCCGCGCACGCGCTGCTTTACGACCTTCTGCACCGCAGAATCAAAGTCCTGCTTGTACCGGCCCCGGATCAGACTGTCAAACGTTTCTTCCTGCTGTGTATCCTGTCCCTGAGCGTCGGGGACGGTGACCGGCTGCTGCTGCACCTGCGCCTGTGCGGCTGCCTCCTGCCCGCTCTGCTGACCGGCGACGTCAGCTGCGCCCATGGTCTGAGCGCCTGCGCCCGTGAATTCGCCTTCCATGCTGTAAATTCCTTTCTGGCGTTTATTCTAAAATCATCGTAGCACAAACTTTTCCTAACTTCACCCCACGCCAGCCAGAAATAATCTCGCCGGAATGGGCCGCCGCAAGCGGCGGCTCTTATCCTCTGAGATCATTTCTTCCTTTCCGACGCGCAAGCCGAGCTTGTGCGTCGGTTCTTATCCCGGCTGCGTGCTTTCTTCCGACTTTTTGCGCGCATTCTCCACGATCTTCGGCTCCTGCGTCTCGCCGGTGTTGATCTCCGGTTTCTCCGCTGCCGCGGCGCTCGCCTGCGGGACTGCCTGTCCGCCCTCCTGCAGGATCTGCTGCGCCAGCCCCTCACCCATGACCGGATCGTACCGGTCTGCCAACGCCAGTGCCAGCTGCTGCCACTCGACCAGCCGCTGCTGCAGGTCCGCGTTCTCCTGGACCTTCTGGATGATTGAGTCCTTCCCGTCAAAGTCCATCATGTCGAGCGTTGCAAGCGTCTGGTCCACCATCTGTGGGTTGAAGAACCCCAGCTGGAAGAACTGCAGCGCCAGCTCGTTCTGCGCCATGGACGTGTACTCGCTTGCCTTCTGCGCCGAGACCTCAATGTCGAAGACCGGTTTCCGCATCCCGTCCGGCTGCCCGTTCGCGCCGTAGAGCATCTGTGGCTGCAATCCCTGATTGCTGTACTGCACAAACTGTTCCGCTCCGCGCTGCCCGACGATCCGGAACTGCCGCGGCAGATCGTAGAACTGCCGGATCCGCTCAATGACCATCCGGATCATCCGCGCGTAGGCCCGGTAAGCCGACTTTGTGGAGTCCTTGCTGCTCCGGCCGGACGCCTCCTGCAGCGCTGCAATGGCCGATGCCGCCGTCACGCCGGAGCTCGTCGCGCCGTTGTTGACGTCCGTGTTTCCCGTCGTCCACTTGAGCTCCTCAATTTTGTTCTGCAAGATCGCAATGTAATTGCTGTTGAGCATGTTCACCTGGATCGGCTGCAGACTGTCCTGCCCCAGAGTCCCATCCACATGCACGAACGGCTTCGTCCAGTCCGCGAATTCCTGCTCGTTGACCGACCCGTCCGACCGCTTGAACCACCGAGGCGTCGTCGTCATGATCGCGTTCTTTACGATCGCCTGGTTCATCCGGTCGATCTGCTCCTGCGTCGACTTGCCGATGTCGATATAGCCGTATCCCGCTATGCTGCCCTCCACCGGGAACAGCGCGTCGACCACAAACGGGTATTCCCCGTCGTCATACAGGCCCGTCTCCGCCATGGGCTTTCCGACCGGCTGCTGCACGATGCTGCCGTCCGGCATGGTCATCGTGTCATACCGCTGCTCTGTGTCGTTCTCCGTCGCCTGCAGGATGGTGTCGCCCACCAGCTTCGCGAAGTGCAGCACCTGCCGTCCGTTCTGATATTTCTTGTAATACCAGTCCACCACCATCGACTTGTTGTCAAAATTGATGACGTCGTCCGTGTTGTACTTCTGCTGGATCTGCTGCTTGGAGTTGAGCTTTCCCCGCAGCTCCGGGTACTTCTCGATTAGCAGATCGTTGTCCACCATCTCCGTCAGGAAGATGTTCTTCGACTTCTGCAGATCCCGCACGCCCGGCTCCCAGAAGAAAGACAGAATATCCACCGGCTGCACCGAGATATCCCCGAGGCCGTTCAGCTTCGAAGAATCCCACTTCACGTGCCAGATGAGCGTGCCCTGCTTGAGCTTCGTCCACTGGCTGTCCGAATAGACCTCTTCGAAGTCGTTCTGTTCCAGAATGACCGGCAGCACTGAGGAAAGCTTCGCTGCCTCCTCCCGGTCGTCCGGTTCCCGCGGGCGGATGGCCGGGGCCGGATAGGCCGCGATCGCGTCCGCGTGCTTGCCCATAATGACGTTGAAGAGCCACGCCGACGTCCACTTGTCATCCTCCGGGTTCCCTTTTTGGATCCGCTGCCAGCTTCGCATGCGCCACCAGTCCTCCGACGCAATGACCCGCGCCTCCAGCGCACTCTTGCCCTGCCGGTATTTTAACAGCGTGTCCATGGCCTTTCTGGCCTGCTCTTCGCCGATGGCCTTTCGCGCCGTCATCCCGCTCGCCGTGTCATTCTGCATGGTCGTCTGCATCTGCTCTGTCTGCATTGTCCGCTTCCTCCTTCCGCAGGTCTTCCGCCGTGAGCCTCGCCACTTCGTTCTGGATCCCGTCCAGCACAAAGCCCACGATGACCGGCGGCAGCCCCGCCTCGTTGATGGCCTCGATCAGCCGCCCCCGCAGCTGCACCACTGCTTTTGTGATATTCATAGCTCCTCCTATCCGTTATAACTGCTGATTGCCCGGTTGAGCGCTTCCTTGAGCGCAGAATAGCTGTTTGCAAAGTACGTCGCTTCCAGCTTCGTCTCTGCCGATACCGTGCTGACGCTTCCCGCGCCTGTCAGATTCCCGATGGCGTTTGCCGCCTCGTTGTAGATGGCCGCCGTGATCGTCTGCCCGGCGTAGGCCGTCGTGAAGGAAATGCTCCCGTAGCCTCTGGCGACCCGGACCTCGTTGATCTTCGCCGTCAGCCGGTTCCAGCTCGCCGCCGTCAGGTATGTCACGGCCTTCCCCTCCGCGATATACGACGCATCGTCGCTCGTCCACGCGAAGGCCGCGATCTGCGCCTTTGTATCGCCGGATACGGTGTTGGACGTCTTCGAGTCCGTCCCGGCCTTGTTGACGATCCAGAAATAATACGTCGTGCCCGGGTCCAGCCCCGAGACCGTCACCGGTGAGCTGCCGATCGACTGCGATCCGATCGCCGTATAGCTCGTCTTTCCCCAGTAGAGCGTCCAGCTTCCGTACCCGCCGCCGTTTTTGTCCCACGTGACCGTCGCCGTGTTCTTCGTCAGCGTGACCCCGCTGATGTATGGTGCGACTGCCGTGATCTTCGTCTTGTAGTACACGCGCACGGCCTGCCCGCTCGTAATGGGGATCGTCTCCGTCGCCGCGTGATTTGTCGCATACCCTTCCGACGCGAGCCTGAAATACTGGAATTCATACTCCTGCGAATACGTCTGGTACTGCGTGCCGGACATGGACAGAAAGAACGAATTTCCGATCGTGCCGGAGACGGACCCGTCTGACAGCGTGTGCTGCCCGTCCAGGTAGTTGTAGATCGGAATCGTCGTGGTCTTGCTCTGGTAGTAGACCTTTACGGTCTGCCCTTCCTGGATGGGAATCGGGTAGTTCGCTCCATGCTCCGTGTTGTAGTTCTGCGACGAGAGCCGGAAGTACAGGAAATGATACTGCTGCGAGTACGTCTGATACTGCGTGCCCGCGGCCGAAATGTAAAACGTATCTCCGATATCGCCTTTGAAGGACCCGCTCGCCAGCTGCGTCAAATTATCCAGGTAGTTGAGGATACTGACCGTCGTCGTGCCCGCAGACTGTGCCAGCGTCCGCACGCTGATGGAGTTTGTCTCTGCGACAAGCGCCCCCGTGTTGCTGTTGTAGATCCGCACGCGGCAGATATACAGCGTGTCCGGCGTCAGCCCGGTAATGATCCGGCTTGCCGTCGTCGTGCCCGCAGTCGAGTCCGTCACGGTCGCCATGACCTGTCCGGCCAGGATATATTCATATTTTCGCTTGTATGTCGTCGTGGACGACATGCCGGATACCGTCAGCGTGATACTTGTCGGCGTACCCGATGCGCCGGACAGTGTTGCCATTCAGCCAGCCCCCTTATCCGAACACCGGCGTAATGCCGCTTACGCCGCCGGAAGCGATAAACCGGATACTCCCGTCCGATTTTATCTGCATACTGGCTGTCCCAGCCGCGTTCTGCAGATACACATCGCCGCTTGTCGAGCGCACGCGCACCGCCGGGCCGGACAGGTCGACCGCATAGGCCGCCGAGCTGGAGGACGTAAACTGCAGACTGCCCTCCGCGCCGCTGATCGTGCCGTTCGAGAAGTTCGTACCCGCGATCTCAAGACCGTTGCTGATGATGTTGATCTCATCCATGATCTGCTTGAGCTTCGTCTGGATGCTCGTACCATCGAGCTTCAGATCCGTTGCGTTGATCGTTCCGCCGATCTCAGCCCCCGTGCACGTCAGCTTGCCGTTCGCGTCGACCTTGAATT
>UMLL01016557.1_pt1 | contig 11477 bp, 9 predicted proteins | sample 1966591 | NCBI WGS metagenome assembly UMLL01 (sample SAMEA4836200, study PRJEB28245) | human gut metagenome | biome: gut microbiome; material: fecal sample | place: Denmark | collected 2008 | reverse complement strand
ACCGCCTCGAAAGCGGCGGCGGTCGGCGGCGTTGCGGGGAGCGCATCTGTGCTCACCCGCAGGCTGTTGAACATCAAAACGTCAAAGTCGTGCGCTCTCACCGCTTCGCCGAGCGTGGCAAAATAGTCCTCTGTGACAAAATCGTCCACATCGGCAAAGGTAATATACTCCCCCTTGGCATAGCGGATGCCCATGTTGCGCGCAGCGCTCACACCGGCGTTTTCCTGCCTGTATGCTGCGATGGTGAAGTGTGCGCCGTCCTCGGCTTCGCAAAGCCTTGCAAAGCTGTCGTCGTTGCTGCCGTCGTCGACAAACACCAGTTCGAACGTCTCGTCAGTCTCCTTTTGTGCGGAGAGGTTTTCGAGCAGCCCGTTTATATATTTCCCGCCGTTATAGACGGGAATGATAATACTGATCATACATTTTCTGCCTTTCTTTTCATATAAAGACAGATATAGTATACCATATGCATGACGGATATTCAAGACAGAAAAACAGAGACGCAGACTGCGTCTCTGTTTTCAATGCGAAATTTCTTACGGCTTGACGGGGGATGTGCCCTCAAACGGGATCTCGCCGCAGGCGGCGCGCACAAAGCCCTCGACCGCGCAGCCGAGCATGGAATAGGCGTTGACATAGGTCTGTGCCCGTTCAAGATACTGACTGCCGAAATAGGGCGAGCCGAAGCTCACGAACACCGTTTTGTCCACGGCGTGATCCGGCGCGAAAGCGCCTGCAAGGTTGGCGGCGCGGGCAGCAGTGTAGTCGAGAAAGCCCATCGGGCGGAACGGACGGGAGAAAAGTCCATACAGCACCAGGTCGTTTTCCGCATACAGCGCCTTGCGCTCGTCGGCTGTCGGCTCGGGCTTATCCATGAAGGTCACCGAAAAACCGCGCGCGGTGAGCGCCGTTTCCAGCACCTTTGCCTCTTTCATGGCAGGGCCGAACTCCACGATCGGCACGATCGCGATGCGCGGCGTCTTTGCGGGAGAGAGCGGGAAATGGTGCGCCTTGTCGCGCAGCAGCGTGATGCTCTTGTCGGCGCAGCGGCGCTGGGTGTCCTTGACAAATGCTTCCTCGTCCGCCGACAGTGGGCAAAACGGCGTGTAGTCCTCGGAGAACAGCCCCGCTCTTTCCTTGACGCGCAAAATGCGGGACACGGCATCGTCCAGCCGCTCCATCGGCACTTCGCCGGAGAGAACGGCCCTTTCCAGATTGTCCGCGAAAGCGGGGGTGGGCCACAGCATCATGTCGCAGCCCGCCTTGAAGGCTTCGATCTCCGCGATCTCGCGGGTATCATACCAACCGGCAAAGCCGCCCATGCCGAGCGCGTCGGTCACGACGACGCCCTCAAAGCCCAGCTCGCCCTTGAGCAGATCGGTGATGAGCGCGCGGTTGAGAGTTGCGGGCAGCGGCATGTCAAAGCGGGCGCTTTTCTCCTGCTTATAGGCGGGCAGCGCGATGTGTCCCGCCATGATGCTGTCCACACCCGCGGCGATCATTTCGCGATAGACCTTACCGAAGGTCGCATACCAGTCCGCCATTTCGAGCGAGTTGACGGTGGTGGTGATGTGCTGGTCGCGGTAGTCCATGCCGTCGCCGGGGAAGTGCTTGGCGCAGGCAGCGATGCCGTTTTCCTGCATACCGCGCACGATCTGCGGCAAAAGGCGGCAAGCGCGCTCGGCGTCATCGGTCATAGCGCGGTTGTTCACAAGCGGGTTGCGGCGGTTGATGTTGAGATCGCTGACCGGCGAAAACGTCCAGTTTGCGCCGATGGAGCGCGCTTCCAGCGCGGTCGCCTTGCCGTAGTCATAGGCGATCGCGGGGTCGTTTGTCGCGCCCAGCCCCATCATGAACGGCAGCGGCGTCAGCGCCTTTACCATGCTGCCGCAGCCGTTTTCAAAATCCGAGGTGATGAGCGGCGGGATGTCGCAGTTTGCGAGCAGTTCTTTCACATAGCCGCGCAGCTCGTCAAGTCCCGTTTCGTCGGCGTTTGTGATGATCTGTCCGAAGAAAAACGCAGCGCCCGGGCAGAAGTCGATTTTTTTGTCCCTGCTCATCAGCACAACGATGGTCTGATGAATTTTCTCCCGCAGGGTCATGTCGGAGAGCTTCGGCATGTTTGCCATGTTCATTCCTCCATTTCCATCACTTTGCGTTTGTAGTCATTGAGGATCTGCGGATACAGCTGGCAGCTCATGCCGCCGTCCACGATGATCTCCGCGCCGGTGATGTTCTTGGACTCGCTGCTGCCGAGGAACCACGCGGCGTTTGCGATGTCCTCAAAATCGGAGATGTCGCCGATGGGGGTCAGCGTGCCGTTGACAATCTGCTTTGACCCCATCTCCACCCAGCGGGCGGTCTTGATCGTGCCGGGCAGCACGACGTTGCTGCGGATGCCGTATGGACCGAGATCCACCGCAAGCGCCTTGGACATGCCGTTGATGCCGCCCTTGGACGCGCCGTAGGCAGCGCGGTTGGGAATGGCGCGATAGGACGTGTTGGAGCCGATGAACACGATAGCACCTTCGTGCTGCTCGCGCATGCGCAGCGCCGCCTGACGGATGATCATGAAGTTCCACACAAGGTTTGTCTCAAACACGCGCTGGAATTCCTCGATCGGCACGGTGAAGAGATCCATGCCCTTTGCGGGATCGGTGCCAAATCCCATGTCGGCGGCGTTGAGCACCACCGTGGCGACAAAGCGCCCGTCCGCGTCGATGGCGGCAAAGACATCCTTCACTTTCTGCTCGTCGCGGATGTCCAGTCCGAAGCCGCGGGCAAACACGCCGTATTTTTCCGCAACGCCTTTTGCGGCGGCAGCGGCGTGTTCCCCGTTACGGCTGGTGATATAAACATCATAGCCCTCTTTGGCAAACCGCTCGGCGGTCGCAAGACCTGTTCCGACCGTGCCGCCGGTGATGAATACTGCTTTTTTCATACATTCTCACTCCAATCACAAAAATCGCCGAACAAAAGCGCCATCGGGCAGTCGGTTACCGGCAGGTGATCGAACCGCAGACAGCCGTCGCCGTGGTCGGTCAAAATGGTGTCGGGAACGGTATAGACATCTCCGTTGCAGAGATCCACGAGCCGCACCTTTTTCTGCTGCGTGATGACCTGGAACGAGGTCGTTCCCACCCAGTCGGTGGTGAGGATGTTTTTCGGGTTCCAGAAAACGAGACATTCGCTGCCGTTTTCGCGGCGGTAGAATGCACGCACAAGCTCGTGCTCGGTGCAGTCCTGCTGCATATACGGCTCGAAATAGGACGGGACGGACAAAACGGGCATGTGCTCCGCCACCGTGTAGTCCTCGGCAAACACCGCAGCGATGGTCTGCAGGGCATAATAGGACAGCTTCGGCGAATAGGTGCCGACGGAGCGGCCTTCCTCGTCAAAGTCCGCGCCGAGCACGCCGAAATAGCCGTAGTCCTTGTATGTAGCGGTGTCGCCGACAGCGCCTTTGAGCGCTTCCACCATATCGAGACACGAGAAATAGGACATGAATTCCACCTCGGTGGACAGATCCATCATCGTGTGGCGGGCAAGCTGCTTCATCTGCGCTTTTTGACTCCACAGCATCTTTTTCAGCGCGCCGTTGCCGCCCGATTTCGACTGTGAGCCGGATTCGCCCTGAATGAGCCGGATGCCTTTTTTGAACATATCCGCCACAGCGCGCATGGAGTCCACACGCTCGGGGATGTGCGTCTCGTCGGTGACATATTCGTGGAACGAAATGGCGTCGATGTTCTCCGCCATGCCCTCAACGGAGAGGGCGTTGTGGATATAGCGCAGATCGGGGATGCAATGCGCCAGTGCGATGACCTCGGCGGTCGGATCGACGGCTTTGACCGCTTTGGCGGTGGCGGCGGTGAAAGCGCCCAGCTCGAAGGCGTTGACGCCGTGCTTCCAGCACCACTTGCCGTCCGGCTCGTTCCACACCTCATAGTGCGTGATCCTGCCCTTATAATGCGCGACGGTCGCCCTGACATAGGCATCCCATGCCGCACGCTGCTCGTCGGTGAAAATGGGCGGCACGCCCACCGCACCGAAGATCTTGGCGGCGTTTTCGTCATACAGTCCGTTGCCGTAGCACAGGCACATCCACGGCTGCAGCCCGCGGGCAAGCAGATTGTCCACGATGCTGTCCAGCCATGCAAAATCATAGACGCCCTTTTCCTTTTCGGTGCGTGCCCAGCCGGACTGGATGCGCACCCATTTGACGCCGATGGCGGCGACCTTGTCAAATGCCTTTTCGGGATCGAACACACCGCGATCGAGCTTTTCAAAGCCGATGCCGATGCGGGAGTGTTTCACCTCGTTTGAGGTTTTTGGGGTGATCTTACCCACCTTTGTCAGTCGCTGCATACACTCGCGCCTTAAAAATAGAATTCCGTCTTTGCGGGGCGGATGTCGGTCAGCGTGCCGTCATAGTGCCGCAGGGTGTGCGGCTTATAGGGATGCATGAGGCAGGCTTCCTCGTCGATGTCGATGCCGAGGCCCGGTCGGTCGGGGATGGTGATATAGCCGTCCTTATATTCGAGCTGTTCATTCGTGATGTCATGCCGCCAGGCAACATCGCTGTACATGATCTCGAGGATACAGAAGTTGGGGCAGTTTGCCGCCAGCTGCAGCGTTGCGGCGTTGGCGACGGGGCCGGACGGATTGTGCGGTGCAAACGGGATATAGCGGCACTCCGCCTCGGCGGCGATTTTTTTCAGTTCCATAATGCCGCCCGCATGGGAAATGTCGGGCTGGATATAGTCGGCGGGCATGAGGTCAAAAAACCGCCGATAGTCCCAACGGGTATACAGCCGCTCGCCCGCCGAAATGGCGACGGGGGATTTGTCTCTGACAGCCTTGAGCGCTTCAAGGCTGTCGGGCGGGGTCGGCTCTTCAAAGAACATGGGCCTAAACTGCTCCAGCTCCTTGGCGATCTTGATGCCGGTGGGGATGTTGAATCTGCCGTGCCCCTCAATGAGCAGGTCGACGCCGCTGCCCACCGCCTCGCGCACCGCTGCCACGCAGCGCAGCGCCTTGTCGAGCGCGGCGTTCGAAATGTCAAGATAGGATTTGCCGAACGGGTCCCACTTCATGGCGGTGACACCGCGCTTCACGGCTTCCTTCGCCTTGGCGGCAAATTCCTCGGGTTCTTTTGCACCCGCGAACCAGCCGTTGACATAGATGCGCACCTTGTCGTTTATCTTGCCGCCGAGCAGCTGATAGACAGGGACGTTCAGATGCTTGCCGAGAATATCCCACAGCGCCATCTCCACTGCGGACAGCGCGCTCATCAGCACGGGGCCGCCGCGCCAATAGGCGTCGCGGTAGATGTTGTGGAAATGCTGCTCGACATCGAGCGGGTTTTTGCCCGCAAGGTATTCCCTGATGTGCTCCAGCGCGCCGAGGAATGCCTTTTCCTTGTATTCCAGCGTGCCCTCGCCGATGCCGGTGATGCCCGCATCGGTATAGATTTTGACGAACACAAAGTTTGTGCGGAAGCAATCCACCACAAAGGACTTTACATCTGTGACTTTCATAGCGGGATCTCCTTATAGATTGTCGGGATAACACGTCTGTCGCTTGCAAAATCTGTGGGGTCAAGCGCGTCGAACATACCGAAATGCAGCGGCACGACCTTTTTCGCGTCGACGGCGGCGGCAAAGCGCGCCGCGTCGGTCATGTTCATGTTGTTGCCGACACCGTTGATCGGCAGAAACAGCACGTCCACGGGACGGTCGATGTCGGTGAGTACCGTTTTGTTATACAGCGTGTCGCCGGTGATATAATAGGTCTTGCTGCCGTAGGTGATGAACGCGCCGATGGCGCGGCTGTCGCTGTGCTCGGCGTGCACCGCCTCAAAAACGACGCCCTTTTCCGTCCACTGCGTGCCGCGGTCAAACTGCACATAGTTGTTTTCGCCGCCGAACTTTTTTGCCGTCTGCCAGGCGTTGCCGGAAGCGAGGACGGTGATGCCGTCGTGCTTTTTGAACAGCACCTCGAGCGTTTCGGGATCGGTGTGGTCGAGATGATCGTGCGTCAAAAGCAGCACGTCGGGGCGCACTTCGAAAAAGCGCGCGTCGATCGGCTGCCGCCGATAGTTTTTGGGATTGACCTTCACGACACTGTCGGATAAATAGGGATCGACCATGACCTTGACGCCGTCAAAGTCGAAAAGCAGTCCCGCCTGTCCCAGCCAGATCACATTCATGCCTTGTCCTCCTCAATGTCGAATACGCGGACATAGTCCACAAGAAAGGTGTCGCCGATCGCGTCAAACGCTTCCTTGCAGGGCACGTGCTCCGGCAGGCGATAGCCCTTGACCTCGGTGCTGATGAGGACAAATTCCTCGTGGCCCGAGATATCCTCGGTGATCTTGCCGTCCTCTTTGCCGTCGACATAGAACGTGTAGCCCGTCTCGTCAAACAGCACGCCGAAGCGATGGAAAACGGTCTTGTCGATGGCGGGCACGCCGCCGACGCGGTGATGCCGCATGTCCTGACCGTAGCCGCCGGTGAACACATTGTGTCCGACGACGCGTCCCGGCTCGAACGACTCCATCACATCCACCTCAACACCTGTGTCCGCCGGGTCGTCGGAAGCGCCGATGATGGGGGACTGCATCCAGAAAGCACACCACCAGCCGGGTTTTTGCTGCAGACGGCAGCGGCATTCATAATAGCCGTATTTGTGGGTGAAAAGGCTTTTTTTGAGCTTGCCGATGTTCCACTGCAGATCATCGCAGCCGAAGTTGGTCTTTTTGATCGGCTCGTCCCTGAAGTTATAGCCGGTCTGCAGCTGCGAGCTGACGGGCATGCCGTCCTTGAGCTGCAGGGTGAACACGGCGTTGCTGCTGCCGTCGAGCGTCACGCCGTCGTTCGTCCGGGCAGGATGGACCTTGCCCATCATGGCGGTGCGGTAGTCCCACTTGGTGCGGTCGAGGGTGTCACCGTCAAATTCGTCGCTCCAAACGAGACGAAAGCGCTTGCCCTCCGGCAAAAGGCCGGGTTCGTGGTTCGCGACTTCATAATGTTGCATTTTTTATCTCCGTTTCCGCGCGGGGGACTTGAAAAACTCCTTGCAACTGTCTATACTATATTCTGTATTCTATTCTGTCGGGAAAAATCCGTCAAGGGCTTTTCTTATCCGATTTTTTAGATTTCTTATCATTGGGGTTGGCAAAATGAACGAAACGGACTACACGGTTCTGCGCTGGGGCATTTTTGATTCCGGCATCAAATTTCCGCGCCTTTCCACCACGCGCGGCAGAAAGCTCTCCTGCTTTGAGATCGAGCTGTTCACCGCCGACTGCGACGGCGTCGCCTATATCGACGAAGTGCCCTATGCCATGAAAAAGGGCACACTTATCTGCGGCAAGCCGGGACAGGTGCGGCGCAGTCAGCTGCCGTTTCGCTGCTGCTATCTGCATCTGCAGACTGACAGCGAGCCGCTTTGCGAGCAGCTGGGCGCACTGCCGGATGCGACCGTTGTCACCGATCATGACGCGCTGGCGGCGCTGTTTTATAAAATTGCCGCCTGCGGCACGGAAACGCTGCCTGATGCGCTGTTTCTGCGCAGCTGTACCGACCGTATTCTCTGCACGCTGCTGCGGCTGGCGGAAAACCGCACGCGCCCCGTTGCGGATGTCGCCGCGCATGCGGCGATGCTGGGCGATATGCGGGAATATATCGGGGCGCATTTTGACGAGCCGCTGTCGCTTGCCGTGCTGGCACAGCGCGCGGCGCTCAGCCCCGTGTATTTTCATCGGTTGTTCACCGCGTGCTACGGCATCACGCCCGCACAGTATACGCTGACGGTGCGCCTCAACGCCGCCAAGCAGCTTCTGCTGGCGGGGGATGACACGGTGGCGGAGATCGCGCAGCTGTGCGGCTTTTCCTCACAATCCTATTTCAACTGTAAATTCAAGGAGCAGGTCGGCATGTCGCCGCTGCAATACCGCAAAAAAATGCTCAGCAAAATTGATCTCTGAACGGGCATACTACCCTAAAAAGGGGGCTTTGCCATGCGGGTGATCGAGCTTGCGGACATTTGCAAATATTACGGTGCGGGCGAAACACAGGTGCGTGCACTGGACGGCGTGACGCTGTCGGTGGAGGAGGGAGAATTTTTGGCGATCGTGGGACGCTCCGGTTCGGGGAAATCCACGCTGATGAACGTGCTCGGCTGTCTTGACGTGCCGACCGAGGGGGAATACCGCCTAAACGGGCAGTCGGTGTTTTCCCTGTCGCAGCGGGCGCTGTCCGCCATCCGCAATCGATATATCGGCTTCATCTTCCAGCGGTTTTTCCTGCTGCCGACGCTGACGGCGCTGGAAAATGTGGAGCTGCCGCTTGTCTATGCCGGTGTCGGCAGACAAAAGCGGCGGGCACTTGCGGCGGAAATGCTGCAGAGAGTCGGACTTGCCGACAGACTTTCCCACTATCCCGCGCAGATGTCGGGCGGTCAGCAGCAACGGGTCGCGATCGCGCGCGCGGCGGTGGGACATCCCGCCGTTTTGCTGGCGGATGAGCCGACGGGCAACCTCGATGCCGCCTCGGGCGCAGCGGTCATGACGCTTTTGCGGGAGCTGCACAAGGGCGGCACGACGCTTTTGCTCATCACCCACGACAGAGCAGTTGCTGCCGCTGCCGAGCGCCGTTTGGAAATGCGGGCGGGAAAACTGCAAAAAAGTGAGTGAAAAACCGCCGAAACCCGTTGACAAATCGCCGCAAAGCGTGTATGCTGAAAAGGTGGTTTTGAATTGCAAAATTGCAAAATATCGATGAAAAACCGATAAATTCAGTGAATGGAGTGGTATTTATGAACTTTAAGAATGCATATCTTGCCGATTTGATGGAAAAAGTCAAAAAGCGCAATCCCGGTGAGCCGGAGTTCCATCAGGCGGTCGAGGAAGTGCTGGAGTCTCTGGAGCCGGTGATCGAAAAGCACCCCGAATACATTGAAAAGGGCGTCATCGACAGCATCGTTGAGCCGGAGCGCATCATCAAGTTCCGCGTGCCGTGGGTGGACGACAACGGCAAGGTGCAGGTGAACCGCGGCTTCCGCATTCAGTTCAACAGTGCCATCGGCCCCTATAAGGGCGGTCTGCGTTTCCATCCGTCTGTCTATGAAGGCATCATCAAGTTTTTGGGCTTTGAGCAGATCTTCAAGAACTCGCTGACGGGGCTGCCCATCGGCGGCGGCAAGGGCGGCAGCGACTTTGACCCCAAGGGCAAGTCCGACATGGAAGTCATGCGCTTCTGCCAGAGCTTCATGACCGAGCTTTCCAAGCACATCGGCGCGGATACCGACGTGCCCGCAGGCGATATCGGCGTCGGCGGCAGAGAGATCGGCTATCTGTTCGGTCAGTATAAGCGCCTGCGCAATGAATACACCGGCGTGCTCACCGGCAAGGGCATCCCCTTCGGCGGCTCGCTGGCGCGCACCGAGGCGACCGGCTTCGGTCTGTGCTATTTCACCGATGCAATGCTCAAGGACAACGGCTCTTCCTTTGCGGGCAAGACGGTCGTCGTCTCCGGCTCCGGCAACGTCGCCATCTATGCCAACCAGAAAGCGACCGAGCTCGGCGCAAAAGTGGTCGCGATGTCCGACTCCAACGGCTATATCTATGACAAAAACGGCGTGGATCTCGCCTGCATCAAGCAGCTCAAAGAGGTCGAGCGCAAGCGCATCAAGGAATATGTCGTGACCCATCCCGAAGCGGAATACCATGAGGGCTGCTCCGGCATTTGGGGCGTGAAGTGCGACATCGCGCTGCCCTGTGCGACGCAGAATGAGATCGACGAGGCTTCCGCCGAGAAGCTCGTGAAGAACGGCTGCAAGGTGGTCGCGGAGGGCGCGAATATGCCGTCCACGCCGGAAGCCATCCATGTGTTCCAGAAAAACGGGCTGCTGTTTGCGCCCGCCAAGGCGGCAAACGCCGGCGGCGTGGCGACCTCGGCGCTCGAAATGAGCCAAAACTCCATGCGTCTTTCCTGGAGCTTTGAGGAAGTCGATGCCAAGTTGCACGACATCATGGTGAACATCTACCACAACGCCGCTGCCGCTGCCGAGGAATACGGCATGAAGGGCAACCTCGTTGCCGGTGCGAACATCGCGGGCTTTTTGAAGGTCGCGAACGCTATGCTGGCACAGGGTGTGGTTTGAGAAAATCCCTCTTGACTTTCGTTTTCAAGTGTGCTACACTCCGATTACAGCGATGACGGAGACACAGTAGAGCTGCGCTGCCTGCAAAGAGAGCATCCGGTTTGGTGTGAGGATGCGAGGAGCGCCGCTTCGAATTACCCTCCCGAGCTGCCGCCCAAACCGCTTTTGCGCAGTAGGGTCGGTCGGGTGCGCCCGTTACAGCGACCGCGTGTTGTCTGACACGCGCCGAGGGTGCTGCCGTGAGGCTGCGCCAAACAGAGGTGGTACCGCGAAAAGCCCTTTCGCCCTCTGTCCCTTTCGGGGGACAGAGGGCTTTTTTTGATTACGGGAGGAAATGAAAATGGGAATCTATGAAGAACTGCAGGAGCGCGGACTTATCGCGCAGGTGACCGACGAGCCGGAAATTCGGGAGCTCATCAACAACGGCGGCGCACGGTTTTATATCGGCTTTGATCCGACGGCGGACTCGCTGCATGTCGGGCATTTCATGGCGCTGTGCCTTATGCGCCGTCTGCAGCAGGCGGGCAACAAGCCGGTCGTGCTCATCGGCGGCGGCACGGGCTATATCGGCGATCCGTCCGGTCGGTCGGATCTGCGCGCGGTGATGACGCCGGAAACCATTCAGCACAACTGCGACTGCTTCAAAAAGCAGATGGAGCGCTTCATCACGTTCGGCGAGGACGCCGCGATCATGGTCAACAACGCCGACTGGCTTTTGAAGCTCAACTATGTGGAGCTGCTGCGCGAGGTGGGCGCCTGCTTCTCGGTCAACAATATGCTGCGCGCTGAGTGCTATAAGCAGCGCATGGAAAAGGGCCTGAGCTTCCTTGAATTCAACTATATGATCATGCAGTCCTATGACTTCTGGTATCTGCATCAGAACTATGGCTGCAACATGCAGTTCGGCGGCGACGATCAGTGGTCGAACATGCTGGGTGGCACGGAGCTCATTCGCAAGAAGAGCGGCGACGACGCCTATGCCATGACCATCACCCTGCTCATGAACAGCGAGGGCAAGAAGATGGGCAAGACCGCCAACGGCGCGGTGTGGCTCGACCCGGAGAAAACGACGCCTTTTCAGTTCTATCAGTATTGGCGCAATGTGGATGATGCCGATGTGATGAAGTGCATCCGCATGCTGACGTTCATCCCGATGGACGAGATCCGCGCGATGGACAAATGGGACGACAGCCGCATCAACGAGAAAAAGGAAATTTTAGCCTTCGAGCTGACGGCGCTGGTGCATGGCAAGGATGAGGCGGACAAGGCGCAGGCGACGTCCCGTTCGCTGTTCTCCGGTGCGGGCGACG
>UMLL01016115.1_pt1 | contig 11478 bp, 9 predicted proteins | sample 1966591 | NCBI WGS metagenome assembly UMLL01 (sample SAMEA4836200, study PRJEB28245) | human gut metagenome | biome: gut microbiome; material: fecal sample | place: Denmark | collected 2008 | reverse complement strand
TACTTTTAATGTACGCACACGATAAAGGCACATATATTTATCTGTACTGATGTTGACAATATCTGGATGGGCATGGAAAAAGGTTTCAAGTTTCAAGGTTTCACGAACCCCTTTTCCTCACACACGCACAAGTACATATAATACAGTTCCTCATGATCGCTCCGTCCGCCTCGGGTAAAAACATCATGTCGTGGCTACGCAAGTTCTTCGAGGCTATCCATCCCGCATAACAAACATAAAGGGATTTATTTGAAACCTATATAATGTACGCACCGTGTGTGTGAAGAAAAAGGTTTCATGAAACCTTGAAACTTGAAACCTGCCTATAGTCATTTTTTAATTCGATACACGCATAAGCAAAGAAGAGCCATACGATAGACTTAATTCCTTCAAGCCAATGACTTAAATCAAAGAGCGCAAAGAGCTAAGTCATCAAGCGCAAAGACTCAACTTCTCATCCCCCAAGTTCCAAGTCCTTTATACACCTTAATCCACAACTAATTAAAAAATCTGATAACAGAACACGAATGTCCGCTCTCATCAGTCCGACACATTGAAGCGTATTCCCACGGGGTCATCATATTGTTTTTGCAGCTTATAAAGCTCGTCTCGCATGCGTTTCGTCACTGCCTCGTAACTGGGCTTACCGTAAAGGTTATTCATCTCGTGGGGATCTTCTTGGAGGTCGTAAAGCTCCCATACGTCGATGTCGTTGTAGAAATGGATCAATTTATAACGATCGTCACGTATGCCGTAATGACGCTTCACGGAATGCTCGGCGGGATACTCGTAGTAATGATAGTAAAGGGAGTTACGCCAGTTCTCCGGCCGCTCGCCTTTCAGCAAGGGAAGCAAGGACTCGCCTTGGATGTCGGCTGGGATGGGGGCTCCGGCCAGTTCCAAAAAAGTGGGGGCGTAATCAATATTCTGCACGAGCTGCGGGATATCACCCTTCTTGCCACCCGGCAGACGCATCAGCAACGGGGTGCGGAAGGATTCCTCATACATGAAGCGCTTGTCGAACCAGCCATGCTCGCCCATGTAGAATCCTTGGTCGGAGGTGTAGACGATCAACGTGTTATCCAGCAAATCGTTCTTCTCCAGATAATCGAGCACGATACCGATGTTCCGATCCACGGAATGGATCACCCGAAGGTAATCGTGCATATAACGCTGGTATTTCCACTCAGCCAGCTCCTTATCCGTGCGTTTCTTCGCCTTGAAGTCTTGGATGATCGGATCGTAATAGGCGTCCCAAGCGGCTTTCTGGTCCGGATTCATGCGGTTATAAAGCTCACGGCCGTACTTCTCCAGATCGGCGTTGGAGGAATGGATCTCGTTCTCCTTATCGGCCATTTTCAAGTCGTATACGATATCCATATCCTTGATGATGCTCATCTCCTGCTCCGAGGCGGCGATGCGGCCGGCGTAATCGTCGTAGAAGTTCTCGGGCAGCGGGAAGGTCACATCGTCGTAAAGACGCAGGTCGCAGGTATCGGGCATCCAAGTACGGTGCGGGGCCTTATGGTGCAGCAGGAGGCAGAAAGGCTTGCTCTTGTCTCGTTTATTGTCCAGCCAATCAAGAGCCAGATCGGTCGTGATGTTCGTGGCGTACCCTTCGATCTGACGCTTCTCGCCGTTATCGATGAAGATGGGGTTATAGTAATCGCCTTGGCCTACGAGGATGTTCCAGTAATCGAAACCGGTGGGATCGGAGGTGAGGTGCCATTTACCGATCATGGCGGTTTGGTAGCCAGCTTTACGCAATAGCTTCGGGAAGGTCTGCTGCGAGCCGTCGAAGGTATGGGCGTTATCGATGAAGCCGTTCTTGTGGCTGTGCTTGCCGGTCAGCATGCAGGCACGGCTGGGGCCACTGATGGAGTTGGCTACGAAGCTATTGGTGAAACGTACGCCCTCGTTTGCGATGCGGTCGATGTTGGGGGTTTGGATGTATCGCTTGTCGTAGGCGCTGATGGTTTGGAAGGAGTGATCGTCCGTCATGATGTAAAGGATATTCATGGGCTTGGCGGGCTGCCCGGACGTATTCTCTTTTTGGCTACAGGAGGTGGAGGCTATCGCCGCCAGACCTGTCAGAATGAATAGTTGATTTGTTTTCATGTATTCCGCTTAGATTTATGTTGTTTTGATTGATTTTGCCTAAATACACTCAGCTACAGACTTGTAGAGACGGGGCATGTCCCGTCTCTACAATTGGTGATATTAACCTTGGTGATATTAGCCGAGGAGGTCTTTCAGCTTGCCTTCGGATTGCAGCTTCACGATCAACTCGCCAAACAGAGTATTCGTCCAAGCGAACCACGAGCGGGTGTAATCGGAAGGATTGTCCTTATGGAAAGACTCGTGCATGAAGCCCGTGCCTCCGTCCGTATCACGAAGCGTCTCTATGCAATACCGGATCTCCTTCTCGTCGTTGGAAGTCGTAGCACGCATGATCAAGCTCATCGGCCAGATATAGTTGAAACCGATATGCGGACCGCCGATGCCCTCGCCGGCCTTTCCCTTGAAGAAGTAAGGGTTGGAAGGGCTCAGCACCAAGCGGCGGGTATTCTGGTAAATCGGGTCGTTCACGTCCACGCAACCCAAGAACGGCAAAGCCAGCAAGCTCGGTACGTTAGCGTCGTCCATGAAAACACGGCTGCCGTAACCATCTACCTCGAAAGCGTACACCTTACCGAATTCCGGATGCTCCACGATGGCATATTTCTTCACGGCCTCCTCTACCTCGTTGGCCAACGCCTCGCAACGGCCGGCCAAGTCCGTGTTATTTCTTACGACACGAAGAATCTCAGCCACCTGACGAAGCGAGGTGATAGCGAACAAGTTCGATGGTACCAAGAAGCCGAACAGCGTAGCGTCGTCGGAAGGACGGAAAGAAGAGACGATTAGGCCCACCGGGTTCACCGGGCTACCCCAACCATCGTTCAAGAGGGTATCGCCTTGGCGGTCCGTCACACGGGAGAAACGGTACGGCCCGAGGCTATCCTTGCGCTGTTGCTCACGGAAGGTACGGTAAACGGCCTCCATTGCCTTCTCCCATTTGTTGTCGAATACGGAGGTATCGCCAATCTCTTTCCAATAATGATACGCCAAGCGGATCGGGTAGCAAAGCGAGTCGATCTCCCATTTACGCTCGTGAAGCTCTTTCTTCATCTCCGTGCGGTCGCTCTCCCACTCGCTCCCGGTAGGGCCTTCGTTGAAGCCGTTAGCGTAGGGATCGATCAGGATGCAGGCGGTCTGGCGATTGATAGCTCCGACCAGCATTTGCCGCAAGTCCTTATCCTTCTTCGCCAAGGTGACGAAGGGGTAAACCTGCGCCGAGGAGTCACGCAACCACATGGCGTGAATATCTCCGGTGATCACGAACGTATCCGGCTTGCCGTCTACCATCTTGAACTCACAAGTCGTATCCAAGGTATTCGGGTAACAGTTCTCGAACATCCAAGCCAGCTTCGGGTCCTTGATACGGGCCTTGGAAGCCTTCAGCTGCTCCTCTACCGCCTTGGAGGTAAACTTACGGGCCTCGGGAGCCGGGCGCTTGCTGGCGTAATCGCCGGTCACCTTAGAGGCGATCGTGCTAAAACTCTTTTTATTGTCGGGCGTACTCACGGCGGAGTATACCTTCTCGCCAACCAACAGGCCGGCCAAGGAAATAGATCCTGTTTTCAGGAAATTACGTCTTGTAGTCATTTATATAGTTTTTATGGTATTATATTCCAGTGGCAAAGTTAAGAAAAAAAATAAAGGCTCCCAATCCTTTTCGGACCGGAGCCTTCGCCAACTCAATAATTCCTTAAATTAGCCTAAATACGATTTTAGAAGCTTGCTACGAGTTCCTTGTCTTAATCTTCTGATTGCTTTTTCCTTGATCTGGCGGACACGCTCTCTAGTGAGGCCAAATTTGTCGCCAATCTCTTCCAATGTCATTTCCTGACAGCCAATACCGAAAAACATCTTGATTATCTCACATTCTCTTTCGGTCAGTGTAGCAAGCGCTCTATCAATTTCCTTAGCCAATGACTCGTTCATTAACGACCGGTCCGCGATAGGAGCGTCATCGTTCACAAGCACATCCAAAAGGCTGTTGTCTTCGCCTTCCACGAACGGGGCATCCACGGAAATATGACGTCCGGACACCTTCAAGGTATCGGAAATCTTATCCACCGGGATATCCAACTCATCAGCAAGTTCCTCTGGAGACGGTCTGCGCTCGTTTTCCTGCTCAAACTTGGAGAAGGCCTTGCTGATCTTGTTCAGCGAGCCTACTTGGTTCAACGGAAGACGCACGATTCTTGACTGCTCTGCCAAAGCTTGCAGAATAGATTGGCGAATCCACCATACAGCATAGGAAATAAACTTGAAACCTCTCGTCTCATCGAATTTCTCGGCAGCCTTGATCAAGCCTAAGTTACCCTCATTAATAAGGTCGGGCAAACTCAAACCTTGGTTCTGATATTGCTTAGCCACAGAAACGACGAAACGGAGATTCGCACGGGTCAATTTCTCTAACGCCCTACGGTCTCCTCTTTTGATAGCCTGTGCCAATTCCACTTCCTCTTCTACCGTGATAAGATCTTCTCGACCAATCTCTTGAAGATATTTATCCAGCGAAGCGCTTTCGCGGTTGGTAATGGACTTTGTGATCTTTAATTGTCTCATTCAATTTGTTTAATTGAGAATACGGGGTGCAAAGATAACCATTTTTGTTGAAAGAATTGGCTGGATGCACCCCACATCCAGCCAATTAAAAACCTTTAACAATCTTTTCACACCTATAAGACTACAGTCCTTGTTTATCTTATTCGGCAAGATCTATCGCATAGTACTTCGTACGTCCGTTCGGGTAGAAGCCTTTAATGAAGAGGCCTTGATCTTCCGTACGTCCTTGAAGTATGCTTTCCACAATCTTTTCCAAGTCTTCCGGAGCAAAGATCTTCTGGTTGTTTACAATCATGATAATGAAGCCTTTCTTTATACCGGCGTCTTTCAGTTTGCCGCTGGTCAGACCGGTGACCTCGATACCATAACTTACACCTAACTTACGTTTCTGCTCGTCGTTCAAAGCCTTGAACGCTGCGCCCATAACCTCTGCGCTGTCACCACCCTTCACGACCTTGGTGCTACCTTGCGCATTACGGAGTTCTACCGTGAATTTCTTCGTGCTACCGTTGCGGTTGATCGTCAACTCTACCTTGTCGCCCGGACGGTATTTGCTGATCTGCTCTTGCAAAGCGCTAGACGATTTGATCTTCACGCCGTTCACGGCTACAATCACGTCACCCTTCTCGATTCCGGCTTCCTTAGCGGAGCTGCGCTCGGCGAAACCACCTACGTAAGCGCCCTCGAATACTTTCACTTTCTCTTTCTCAGCGTCGGGCACGTATTGCGGGTCTTGTATCAATACGCCTAATACAGCACGCTGCACGGTTCCGAATTGCTTCAAGTCGTTAGCCACCTTACCGGCGATGCTGATAGGCACGGCGAAAGAGTATCCGGCGAAGTTACCGGTCTCGGAGTAGATAGCGGTATTGATACCGACTAACTCGCCTTTCGTGTTCACTAGCGCCCCACCACTGTTACCCGGGTTCACGGCGGCGTCTGTCTGTATAAACGACTCGATCTTGCTACGATCCTTGCCGCCGGCGCCGATGTTACCACGGCTCTTAGCGCTCACGATACCTGCCGTAACGGTAGAGGTCAAGTTAAACGGGTTACCTACCGCCAACACCCACTCACCTACTTTCAACTTCTCAGAATCACCAAAGGGGATCGTAGGTAAGTCGGTTGCCTCGATCTTGATCAAGGCGATATCTGTTGTCGGATCAGCCCCTATAATCTTTGCCGGGAATTTCCGGTTATCGTTCAAGGTAACCTCCAGCTCATCGGCTCCGTCGATCACGTGGTTGTTCGTGATGATATAACCATCCGTAGAGATAATGACACCCGAGCCAGCGCCCACACGAGGTTGCTGTTGCGGACGTTGGAACCCTCCACGGCCACCGAAGCCGAAGAAATACTCGAACGGGTCCATATACTGCTGACCGCCGTCCCCGTTAGAGGCTTGCGCGTTAGCCGTGGCCTTGATATGGACAACCCCGTGGATGGCGCTCTCGGCGGCCGTAGTGAAATCGATATTCTCGGCGGCCACGGTTCCATAATTCGTCAATCGATACGGTTGCTTGAAGGTATTCTCAACTCCGGAGGCCAACTCCACCGGACGTTGATTCTTATTCATCAGGTAAGTACTCGTTCCGATCGCAGCACCAGAACTAATGGCTGCTATCAGAGCAACACCAAGCACATTCTTCCAGATATTTTTCATACTTTTCTTATTTAATTAAACACTTAAATTTAACAGTTTCTTTACGGCAAAGAAAACTCAAAAATTGTGCGGATATTCCATTTCCATCGTATTTTTTATCACTTTTAACGAGGCATCACAGGGGCTTAACCGCACTTAACAGTACTGTGTATTGCAAAGTACCTTTTTAACAATTAAACAGCAGACGAATTGACAGTTGACATGCGATAACTGACAGTCGGCAATCGATAAATGACAGTCGGTTACTGGCAATCTAGAATCCCTGCTCGTATAAAAAACACCTAGGAGACAGAATATGTTTACGGCTGAAAAAGAAAATGTTATCCTATCTCTCCTATGCGTCTCCAAAATAATTGTCAACCGCCGACCGCCAACTGTCAACTAAAATACCTATCTTTGTCCTATCGCAGTCTGCCGGTCTGTCGCTCACCTTCGGGTGTGAGGAAAGTCCGGGCAACACAGAGCACCATACTTCTTAACGGGAAGCTGTCCGTGAGGGTAGAGTAACGTAACAGAGAATAACCGCCGGACTCGTCCGGTAAGGGTGAAAAGGTGAGGTAAGAGCTCACCGGGTCCCGTAGCGATACGGGATGCCGTACGTCTTATGGGTTGTAAGGTCATGTATACCGGCGCATGTAGGATGGCTCGTCCGATGCCGGGGGGTAGACCGCTAAAGCTTACCGGCGACGGTAAGACAAGATAAATGGCAGGCGCCTCTTTCCAAAGAGGTACAGGACCCGGCTTATAGGCAGACTGCTTTTTTTATTTGCCAATTAAATCATGTGCCGATATGCCCAAAAACAAGCCACGGGAAGAAAAGAAACCTATTGGAGAACGGATCAGCGCATTATTAGCACGAACCATCCGTTTCGTTACCTACGACATTTGGCGGATTACCGAGAATGAAGTTAGTGGGCTGAAGGAGATTTATATCAATATCATCAAGACGGTTATACTCGCCGTGCGGGGTTTCCAGAGCGAGAACCTGCAAACCAAGGCGTCGGCGCTTACCTACAGTACCTTGTTATCTATCGTACCTTTGCTGGCCGTATTATTAGGTATAGCTAAGGGCTTCGGTTTCCAAGGGACGGTACGGCAGGAGTTGTTCGATTATTTCCCCGGGCACGAGATGGAGCTAAACAAGGCGTTTGAGTTCGTGGAGAGCTATCTGGCGCAGGCGCAGGGGGGAGTGATCATCGGGGTCGGTTTGATTTTGTTGTTTTATACGGTGATCAACTTGATCTCGTCCGTAGAGGATACGTTCAACGATATCTGGCAGATCCAGAAATCCCGGCCGTGGTACCGGAAGATATCCGATTATCTGGCCTTATTCCTCGTGCTGCCGGTGCTGATGACGGCATCCAGCGGTTTATCCATCTTCATGTCTACTTTGCAGAACTCGTTCTTGGGGCAATACTTATTTTTTACGCCGCTCATGGAGTTGTTCTTGCATATAGCGCCCTATATTATCACGACATTGGCTTTCACGGGGCTGTACGTCTCCCTGCCGAATACGAAAGTGAGGTTCGTGAACGGGTTGGTGGCAGGCTTTATCGCTGGTTGCGCCTTCCAGTTGTTCCAATTTATTTATATCAGCGGGCAGATTTGGGTGAGCAAGTACAACGCTATTTACGGTAGTTTCGCCGCACTGCCTTTGTTGTTGCTCTGGTTGCAGCTTTCTTGGTTGATTTGCTTGTTTGGCGCAGAGCTGTCGTACGCCTCCCAGAATGTGAAGAAATTCAGCTTTGAGAGGGACAGCAAAAGTATCAGCCGCCGGTACAAGGATTTCCTGACCCTGCTGATCGCCTCGCTGATCATCAAACGGTTCGTGAAAGGCGAGAAACCCTATACGGCCGACGAGCTATCCGACGCTTACCGCATCCCTATCCGCATAACGACACAGATCCTATACCTGCTCACGGAGTTGAACATCATCATCGAGGTGAATTACGGGAATGACGACCGTGTGGCATACTACCAGCCGGCGATCGATGTCAATAAGATCACGGTCAGCTACCTGCTGACCCGCATGGACGAGTATGGTTCCGAGAACTTCAAGATTGACACGAGCAAGCTTTTCAGCAAGGAATGGAAAGCCCTGCTGAAGACACGTGAGGATATGATAAAGGCAAACGACAATATCCTGCTGAAAGACCTATAGGGAATTGAAAATTGAGAATTGAGAATTGAAAATTAATACAGGAAATAGGGATTTGACGAGTGGGGCGGTATGGAAGGTGATCCTGCGTTTCGCTTTCCCTTTGCTGATCGGCAATCTGCTGCAACAACTTTATAACGTGACCGACAGCGTCATTGTCGGGCAGTTTCTAGGGAAAGAGTCGTTGGCGGCGGTATCGGCTTCCTTCTTCCTCTATTACTTTATTATCTCGCTGGTGATCGGTATCGGAAGCGGAACGTCGGTGGTGATCTCGCAGTTTTTCGGGGCGAAGGAGTTCGATAAGGTGCAAAAAGCCTTCTCATCTTTCTTTATCTTCATGTTGGTCTCAGGGGTATTGCTGTCCATAGCGGGGATTATTTTTGCCGAGCCGATGTTCAGGCTGACGAACACGCCGGAGGACGTGATCCCGCAGGCGGTCGCTTATTTCAGGATTTATGTAGGGGGTACGTTCTTGTTCGTCACTTTCAATAGCATTATCTCCATATTGCGGGGTGTCGGGGAGTCCGTGCGCCCCATGCTGTTTATCCTGCTTACCACGATCTTGAATATCGCCTTGGATTTACTCTTCATTGTCGTTTTCAAATGGGGGATCGAAGGGGCGGCACGGGCTACGGTGATCGCCCAAGGGATCGGCATGTGCGTGGCCCTAGGCTACGTGAACAACACCCATCCCCTGCTCTCTATCAAGAAACAGGATTTATTGTTCGATATGGGACTGTTCAAGGAAGGGCTCCGCATCGGGCTTCCCTCCAGCGTACAGCAATGTGCCATCTCGCTCGGATTGATTGCCTTGCTGGGGATCGTGAACAGTTTCGGCACGGATACGCTCACCGCTTACGGGGCAGCGGGAAAGATCGACACGATCATCATCCAAGCGGTATTGACCCTCTCTGGGGCGCTAGCTGCTTTCTGCGGGCAAAACATCGGAGCTGGGCACTTGGACCGGGTACGTGACGGGGTACGATTCGCCATGCTTGTCAACCTATTGCTGGGTCTAGCAACCTTCACGGCCATCTATTTCTTCGGGGACAAGATGATGCTGGCTTTCACCAAGGACCCGGAGGTGATCCGGATTGGCAAGGAATATTTATTGATCATGGGAGGATTCTTTGTCGTGCACGGCGGCTTGAACGTCTTCAACGGGGCATTACGGGGAGCTGGCGATACCCTGTTCCCGATGGCAGTAAGCATCACTTGTCTTTGGCTGATACGCATTCCCCTCGCCTATTGGTTTAGCTCTATCTGGGGACGGAGCGGTATCTGGTGGGCCATTGGCGCCAGCCTTTGCATCGGGCTTACAATCACCTATATCTATTATAAATTGGGATTCTGGAAGAACAAAGGGCCTTTACGGAAGAAATAAGCATAGCTTATTATTCGTTTCCATCGGGGTCGCATCGCCCGATCGCTTGATTGAATATAGAAAAAGCCCTCAAGTCAATGACTCGAGGGCTTTCTTTTGTTGCGGAGGCAAGACTCGAACTTACGACCTTTGGGTTATGAGCCCAACGAGCTACCACTGCTCCACTCCGCGATATAATCGCTATCATTTCCTGATTGCGAGTGCAAAGGTATATATTACATTCCAAACTTCCAAACATTTTCAAGAAATATTTTCAATTTGTTTGCATACGCCCTTCGTTATCGGGCAGTGAAGCCTTGTTTAGCAGCAATTTGACACTAGAAATTCTCGATCATATCAAAACCGAATGGTTCATATAAATGCAGACGGTTTCTCAACGATTGTATCTCCGCCTGCAAATTCCGCATCCGGTTCAGCATATGATGAATGGCCTCGATTCCCTCGATGTTAATAGACAAGTCGTAATACATACGTGTGTATTGTTCCAGATCACGGAGCTGGGAAGAAAAGAGATACCTCTCTCCATCCGTGATATTAATGTCTATCAAACCTCCCTCTTCCAGCAAAATGATGAACGAAGGGTCTATATGGCATTTCTGGCAGTATTCACTGACAATAACTAAATCTGTTTGCATAATACACCTGTTTTTAATTTAGACTTTGTATTTCCCGGAACAATTCCTTCTGTTTCTCTGTCAAGTTGGTCGGCACCTCGATCGAGTACGTGACGATCAAGTCACCAAACTGCCCCTCCTTCTTGTAAACAGGGAATCCCTTACCTTTCAACCGGACTTTCGTATTGTTTTGCGTACCCGGTTTTACTTTCAGTTTCACCTTGCTATCCAAGGTATCGATAATCTGCTCGCCACCCAAGACCGCCGTATAGAGGTTCAAGGGGACAGTCAGGTACAGATCGTCTCCCACCCGTTTGAAACGGCTGTCGTCCGGGATAATGAACGTGATGTACAAATCACCGGCAGGGCCTCCATTCATGCCCGGCCCGCCTTGGCCTTTCAGCTTAATGGTTTGCCCGTTGGCTACGCCGGCGGGAACCGTGATACGCAGGTTCTTGCCGTTCACGGTGATCACCTGCTTATGTGTCTTGGCCGCATCCATCAAGGATAAGTGCAATTCGGCCGTGTAATCCTGTCCACGGAACCCATGATTAGAACGGCCACCGCCCCCCCGGCGGGAACCAAACATAGACTCAAAGAAATCCGAGAACTCTCCATCATCGCCGGAGGAAGACCAATACGTACCTCCACCGTTCGAGAAGCCGCCGCCAAAGCCGCCACCTTGCTGGCCGTACTGCTTCCGTTGAGCCTCGAACTCATCCGCATGTTTCCAATTCTCCCCGTACTGGTCGTATTTCTTACGCTTTTCCGGATCGCTAAGCACCTCGTTCGCCTCATTGATCTCCTGAAACTTACGATGAGCGTCGGGATCGTTCGGATTCAAGTCAGGGTGATATTGCCGAGCCAACTTCTTATAGGCTTTCTTGATATCATCCTGAGAAGCGTCCTTGTTCACCCCCAAAATTTTGTAATAATCGATATAGGCCATAATCTGATATGTTTAGTCTATTTTTCTCATATA
>UMLL01046439.1_pt1 | contig 11593 bp, 10 predicted proteins | sample 1966591 | NCBI WGS metagenome assembly UMLL01 (sample SAMEA4836200, study PRJEB28245) | human gut metagenome | biome: gut microbiome; material: fecal sample | place: Denmark | collected 2008 | reverse complement strand
AAGCGTTCTTATAGGGATAGAGAATTTGCTCTATTTTTATAAATACAGACTTTTTCTACAAACTGAAGGGGCGATTCGAAAATCGCCCTTTGACTTTACTTGTGCTTATACAATATGTAAATATGTATCGGCTCAGCCTCTGATATTATAATCTTCTGCAAGAAGCACAGACGCTCTTGCGAGCTTGTGCAGATAAACAAACGGTCCGATAATGATAATGCTTCCCAGAACGTTCCAGAGCCAGTAATCCGAAGCGCCGAAGGAATATGCTATACCACGTCTTGCAAGCTCGTTACCCATTCTTGAAGAAAGGTTATGGAACCATACGATAAAGCCGATACCTAATGTAAGCGGTCCGATGATAAACGACATAAGGCAGTAGTGCATTGTCTTTCTTCCGTCAAATCTGCTTGCGATAAGATTTATATCTTCTGAAATTCCGGAAAAGAAAACATAGGGATAAATTCCGAAAGTTATAATTGTTAACAGAATCAGCTTAAGAAGGCTTCTGCGTGTATTGAGCTGTCTTACCGGTCCGTAAAACTGCTGTCCGTATGGCTGCTGATACTGCGGTGCAGGCTGCTGATACTGCGGTGCGGGCTGCTGATAGTTTTGTTCAACAGGCTGCTGATAATTGTTCTGTTCGTTCATGCTTATACCTCCCTGAAAGTTTTCTTTATAATAACATAATATTAGACGAATGTCAATAATTTGATTTAATAAAATTAATCTTTAAGACAGCTTATCAAAATGCCGCAGGTAAAAATATCGTTCTTATCCAAAACAGTTGACAGAGTGAAAAACCGGTGCTATAATGCTATAATATGAGCATTACGCAACAAGCATTACAGAAAAATCCATATCACGAGGTGATATTATGCCACCCAGAGCAAAATATACAAGAGAAGAGATAACCGAAATAGCGCTCGGAATAGTAGCAGAGAGCGGTGCTGAATCGCTGAATGCAAGAAGTCTTGCAGAGGCTATGGGAACATCGACACGCCCTATCTTTACGGCATTCAGAAATATGGAGGAGCTTGAAAGCGCCGTCCGTGAGTCTGCTATGAAGGTGTTCGGACAGTATGCGGAAAAAGAAACGCCTGATATGCCCGCATTCAAGCAGGTGGGCATACAGATGATTACTTTTGCAAAGGAAAAGCCGAAGCTGTTCAGGCTTCTTTTTATGAAGGAACAGGCTCATACTTTCAATTTTGAGGAAATGTTCTCGTCTATGCTCGGTGTTACGGCTGACAAGTGCATTGAGTATATAATGAACGATTACTCGCTTTCAAAAGAGGACGCTATGACTTTATTCAGGCACGTCTGGATATTCACCTATGGTATAGGTGTATTGCTTTCATCCAACATCTGTCTGTTCAGCGAAAATGAGATTTCGGATATGCTGAGCGTTCAGTTCAGAAGTATGCTGATTATGATAAAGTCCTCACATGCGGCAAAGTAAAACCCGATATACATCCCGATCTGTTTTATGACAGGTCGGGAATTTTTTTATCCATTTTTCCAAACAGTTTTCAATCCGTACATAAATAATGTAGCAAACGGTGGTTTAATATACTTGAAAAACGAACATTGCAATGTGTTTTCAAGCGGTTTTCAAAGCTATTTTCCAAGTCTTTTTGCGTGGAAAAGGGCAGAAGAAAAAATGCAGTCAACAGTATATAATATAGTTATAAAATTACAGATTTCGGGAGATGACATGGATAAGAATAACAAATCGGAATCACTTAACGGTGTGTATGGGGCGATATGTGAAATTATCGGCTTCGAAAATACCGTTAAGCTGTACAATCAGATGAAAGGCAGTCAGATAAATTTCCCCACACGGCTTTATTCTAAGGAATATGTCGCGCTGGAGGCGGAAAAAACCTATGACGGCACATCTGATTCGCTTAATAAGATAGCCGCCGAGTATAACTATTCGGAGAGGACTATAAGAAAACTTCTGAAAAAGAAAAACGAGGAGGAATAAGTATGGAACAGGAAAGTTCAAAGAAGAACAACATAATCGTACTGTGTGTGGTTATTGCAGTAATAGCTGTCGCACTGGTTGCCTATTTTGTAATAAGCGGTCAGAAGGATAACGGTCAGCCTGCGGTCAGCGCAACAATGGAACTGAACACCGTCAACATTTACGGTGCATGGTACAAGAAAGCAGGTGACAGCACATACGAGCTTAGATTCAAGGACAACAAGGAGCTGTCATATAAGCAGACGGCGGCAGACGGCACGGTCACGGCACAATCCGACGAGGGTACATACGATATTGCGGACGGAAAGCTGATACTTACAATAGTTGCAGGCGGTCAGACCTACAGTGACACCTGCATAGCAAACGTAAACGAAAAGCAGATGTCGCTCGTGACTGAGGCAAACGGCAGTGGGCTTTTCGGCGGTATCTACGACAAGGACGGAGCGGATTATTCTGTACCCGATGTTTCCCAAAACGAGCCGTCCGAAGCTCCCGATACCACAACGGCACCGCCTCAGACAACAGCGGTGACAACAGCACAGACAACACCCGAAACTACAGTGCAGACAACACCTGCCGAAACACAGGCTGAAGCTCCTGCTGTTACCAATGGAACAATAGCGCTTCCGGACAATATACAGTATTATTTTGACAACGATTTTGCCGACGTATGGGGAATTACAGCCAGCATTTATACCGGATATTATGCCTGCTACGAAAAGGATGGTCTTGATATCTACTATTGCAGGAAAGACTATATTGACGGACACCCGGTTATAGGACGAGGCAAGGCTATTATGGTTGAGTGCCCTATAATATCTTTCTTTACGGATTTTGACGGTTATGTGACATATGGAGCTTTCAGCGATTATCTGTACAAAAATTACGGCGATTATATAACACTCAGAGATGATGGTACATTTAGTTTATATGATGACGGAAAATATGTTATATACTTCAGTTTTGATTCAGATGCTGAAATATCTTCTTCAACGCTTATCGGCAGTGGAAACATAGTAATATGCGAGGAAGAGGAATATTACAGAGAAGGACTTTAATTCGGGAGGAACGTTATTATGAAAATGAACAAGGAATTTATACTTAAAAACCTTATGGGAATTATATGTGCCGTGATAATTCTTGCACTGTTTCTTCCCTTTATGTCGGTCAAGGCGGAGGTTTCTGTCGGAGGATTCGGCGGCGGAAGCGCCGATCAGTCGATGAACGGCTTTTCGCTTGTGACGGACGGCGGAATCTTCGGCTTTGCGTTTATACTTTGCCTTGTGGCTGTAGCGGCAAGCTGTTATATCCCTCAGCTGAAGCCTTTCAGAAAGATTATATCCGCTATAGGCTCGGTTGCAGGTATCGTCTGCCTGTTCATAGCGCCCGGTTCGGCGGCATCGGCAGTAAATGCGGCGGCAGGCGGAGCGACCGCAGGCACGGGAGTATCCGCAAAGGTAGAACTTAACTATCTGATAGGCTTCTGGATAATACTTATGCTTATGCTCGCCCTTATAGCGATGTCGGTAATACAGTTCTTAGGGCTTAAGGGCAACAAGGTATTTGACGCAGTAAACTCAGCCGAAGATGAAAACGGCACTACGGGCGTATCTCTGCCGTCAATAAACACTGACGGAATAAAATCGGCGATAGGTTCAGTGAATGCCGACAGCATAAAGAATATGGCACAGAATGCCGCAGGAAGCATCGCAGGTGCGGCAGGAAATCTCAAGGATAAAGCGTCACAGGCGGCGGCAAATATGCAGAATCATTCAAGCACAGCGTCTGCAAAGAAGGAAGATCCGAAAGCGATAATGGAGCAGATAAAACAGCTTCACGAAATGAAAGAAAACGGTATACTGACGGAAGAAGAGTTTGCAGAAAAGAAGAAGGAGTTCCTCGAATGGCTGTAAGCGATTGAATTCCTGCCATAAATAGTGTATAATTATATATACTATGATATACACAAACGGAGGAACGGCAATGGGAAAAACGTCAAACTGCCTTAAAATGCTGCAGATCTTAAGCTCGGGCAGAGTGTATAAGGGGCAGGAACTGGCTGATATTCTTGAAACAAACGTCCGCAATATAGCCGAGTACCGCACAGAGCTTGAAATGGCAGGCTATTATATAGAGGGTATCCCCGGCAAATACGGCGGATACCGTCTGATAACGCAGAGTGTGATTCCTACGGTAAGGCTCAATGAAGCCGAACAGCGTGCATTATCCTCCGGAGCGGAATATCTTAAGAGCCGCAACGATTTCCCTTACTCAAGCGATTATGAAAAAGCGATGGGAAAGGTCTTTGCGGCGGTAAAGCACGAACAGCCGCAGGAAATATCCGTTGCCAACCGTTTTCCGCTTGCCGTTGACGAGCAGGAGCTTAGCAGACGGTATGATACGGTGGCACAGTGCATCGCTCACAGAAAAGAACTTGAGATGGATTATCTGTCGCTGTCAAACAAGGTGTCGCACCGCCGCTTTGATCCGTATAAGCTGTTTATGTATAACAATGCGTGGTTTGTGCTGGGGTATGATAAAAAGTCATACGAGATCCGCTATTTCAAGCTGAGCCGTATTCAGTCAATGGTTGTCACGGAAAACCGCTTCACAGTTCTTGCGACATACAAGGAAAGCGACTATCTTGACGATTTCGGTATGAAAAAGAATGGCGAATGGTATGAGATAGTTATGCTGCTGCACGGCAGATATGCGATGCTCGCCCGTGAACGTATCTATGGCAGAGATCAGACAGTTACGCCGATAGACGAAGATACAACAGAGCTTCGTTGCACAATGCAGAACGAGGAGAATATCATGTGCTTTGTGATGGGGTTCGGAAGTCACTGCGAGGTCGTTTCACCGCAGTGGTTGAAAGACAGGGTGAAAGACGAGGCGGAGAAAATATTATCGCAAAGTATACGGTAATCATATTATGTAAAAATCACCCGATGCTAAAATGCATCGGGTGATTTTTTACTACGGCGTTACGCCTTCATTATCAGTTTTACTCTGCAAAGTATTTTTCAGATATTTCTCTGCCTCCTGCACGGGCATAGGCTTTGCATAAAGATAGCCCTGCGCCGTGTCACATCCGCAGTTTTCGAGGAACTGTGCCTGATCTGCGGTTTCAACGCCTTCCGCAATAAGTCCCAGACCTACGTCCTTGGACATTGAGATGGTGTGCATTATTATCTTCTTTCCACGATCGTTTGACATATGTGTCGAGAAGAATTCACGGTCGAGCTTCAGCACATCGAACCTTGTATCCTGCAGCGTATTCAGCGAGGAGTAGCCTGAGCCGAAGTCGTCCATCAGCAGAACAAAGCCATGCTCCTTTATCTTTTCAGTCATACGCAGTGTTGCGTCATTTTCTATGCTTTCGGTTATTTCCAGTTCAAGCAGATGCTTTGGCAGACGATATTTCTCAATGAGCCCGTCAAGGACATCAAGGAATGATTCATCGTCAAGGTTTGCACGGGAAACATTGACCGAGATCGGAAGCGGCGTGAAATGCCTGTCTATCCAGTCACGCAGTACCATGCAGGCACATTCCCATACATAAGCGTCCAGCTTTGTGATAAATCCGTTTTCTTCAAACAGCGGTATAAATCCGTTCGGGTATATCATCCCCCTTTCGGGACTTTGCCACCTTACAAGCGCTTCATAGCCGATAGCTTCGCCGCTGGAAATGCTGAACTTCGGCTGAAGATAGATGATAAATTCGTTGTTGTCTAAAGCTTTTTTCATATGCGACTCGACAAACTTACGTTCCTTTATCGCCTTCTGCATATTCTTGTTATAGAATGCAACGCTTTCAAGAGCGTTTTTCTTGATAGATTGTCTTGCCATAGCGGCACAGTCGCACATCGTTCTGACAGATATGCTCCTGTCCTCTATAAGATAAATACCGAACACGAATTCATAGCTGTATTGGCGGAAATTCTTCAGGCAACGCTGAAGCTCGGATACAACGGAGAGCAACCCGTCCTTATCTTCATAAGGAGTCAGAAGTGCAAAGACATCACCGCTCATTCTTGCTCCAACCTGCTTTTTTCCGCAGAAGTTGCTGAGCTGACGTGATATGAACTGGAGCATTTCCGTTCCTGCATCTTCGCCGTAGTTTTCGTTTATCAGTTTGAAACGCTTTATGTCGAACTGTACAAGAGCAAATTTTGTGTCCGGATATGCCGTGAGCCTTTGCGAGATCATATCGTGGAACATTATCGGGTTATCGGTAGTGGTGTAATAATCCAGAATTTCTATGCTCATTATTTCGTTGATTTCAAGTGCCTTGATAGAACCGGCAATTTCCTCCATTTTACCGTCCCTGCCCGAAAGCTGTACATAAATACCGTACCATACAGGTTTTCCGTCTTCGTACAGACGTATATTTACGCTCAAGGAAGTATCAGTGATCTTATCGTCAAAGGAGTTCTTTATTTTACGGCAGAAGCTGTCATAGATGAGCTTGTCGTCGGGGTGTACCGCTCCGCTCAGCCATATCGCACGAAGAGGACCGACAGATGAGGATTTAAGGCACTCTGGCATATGATCGTTCTCTATGATGTACCACTTGAAGTTGAGATAGTCCATATAGAAGTAGGTGCATCTGTCAAACTGCGAGAATATCTCGTGTATTCTGCTGCGATAACCTTCAAGCACCTCATCGGGCTTTTCCTGAGCTTCGGGTACAGGCTGAAAGACAGGAGCACGCTCGCCCTTCTTCATCCTTTTCTGCTCGTACATAAGCCGGTCGGTACTGCGCATAAGTTCGTTTACATCTTCAACACTGCTCACCGTGCCGTATGATCCGCCTACGCTTATAGACACATCATAAGGCTTTCCTGCACTGCGGTTGAACTTGTCAATCTCCGTCTGTATCTCACCGACAAGCCTTGACAGCTCACGCTGTTTATCGGTGTTATACGGCACTGTCAGTATAAATTCATCTCCGCCGAATCTGGCACATATACCGTCTTTTCCACAACCTGTTTTTATAGCGTCAGCCACCGCTTTTATAGCTATGTCGCCCTCAGAGTGACCGTATGTATCGTTTATCTCTTTAAGCCTGTCCATATCGCAGGATACAAGGATAATATCGCACTTTTCATTTCCGTGCATAAACTCGCTTATACGTTCAAAATATCCCCGTCGGTTATAGATGTTTGTAAGCGGATCCATCGAGTGCGTGAGCGAAAGCTCGTTGTTTGCGTTTCTCAGAAGATATTCTATGCGGAAGTTTTCAAGCGTCTGGTTTATAGATTCCACCAGTCGCTGAACATAGTAGAAGCTGCCGGGATTTACAAGAAGATCGTCCGCAACGGCGGCATAATAGCCTATGACCTGCTCCTGAAAATGCAGAGGGCAGAACATAATGGTATTATATCTTTTGATAAGCTCGTTGAGATCGGGAAGGACCTTCTTTGCCGGATAATTAATATTATAGCTGTAATCGCTCCACATCCTTATGACGTGTGCGGTCATATTTTCGGTAAAAACGCTGTGATACGCTTTAGGTATGACGGTTGATTCCTTGGTCAGAAAATCATCGTTCAGGCACAGTGCTGCATGGTAGTTGAAATATCTGCCCATAGCCTTTGTAAGCTCGTCGAGCCTGTCGCAGTTTACCGTATTGGTATAAAGCGAAGCCATCTTGCTTTCTGCGTCATAGAGCGCAAGATTATATTTATTCATCTGCTCCAGCTTTTTATTGGTATAAGCTACGTCAAAATCGCAGCAGCCGCAGCTCTGACCAAGTATCATAGAGAAATGGATATGCTTATCGCACGGTTTTTCACTGCCCTTGATATATCCGTATGCGGTGTCGGCAATGGTTGTAGCAAGCTCATCTGCATCCATCTGTGCGGTGGTCAGTCTGGTGGTGGAATAAATACGCTCCTGATATATAGCGTCAAATCCCGTGACTATTATATCCTCCGGCGTTTTTATGCCGTGTTCTTCAAGAGCTTTCATTGCGGCGATAGCCATAGAGTCATTTGCGCATATTATAGCCTGAGGCATTTTTCTTCCGCACGCAATAAGGTCCGAGATCGTCTTTTTTGTCGGCGCATCCCAGAAATCTCCGTAGCCGAGCATTGTTTTTTCGTTAAATTCAATATTGTGACGTGCAAGAACACGCTTGAAAGCCTCTATTCTTTCTTCCGAGAAAGAGTTGCCTTTTGTGCCTGCCATAAAAAACAGGTCGGTGCATTTATGCTCTGTTATGACGTGTTCCACTACCGACTCAAGCGACCTGCCGTAGTCGTATGTTATATTCGTACAGCCGTTGTGACTGCCGTCAAGCATTATTACGGGTATTTTTGCGGCGTTTGCATATCTTATGATAGTGTCGATTATCCATTCGCTCTTTATAGTTTCAGGCATAATGACAAGAACATCTACAATATCGAGGTTAATAAGATGATAGACGCTTGCCTCTCCCTTTGAATACGGTGTATCGTAAAACATATCTGTAAATGCGTTGAATATCATAACCTTGAAGCCTTTCTTTATCAAAGCGTCCGAGGCTACTTTTACAATATGTGCAGCGTGGTCATTCTGCATTCCCACAAGACATATCCCTGCTACTGCGTATTTATGAAATTTGCCGATGTACAAGCGATCCACCTCCCGTCTGTATTTTTTTCGGATTATATATAAAATAATTGTACCATAAAATAGCATCAAAGTCAAGATTATAGTGGAACTTGCACAAATTTTTGTAAATTCAGCCGCCGTGTTTGTACAGGCTGTAATATTGCTTTAGGCGGGATATACCTGTTGTATTTTCCGTCAACGATAAAACGCTGTGAATTACGGGTTTTTTCATCTTTTACTTGCAAATACCCCTTTACTTATGGTACAATAACAGTATACTGCCGTAATAGCGAATTATCGCTTTACTATGATAAATTATCGGAAGATTAAGGAAGAATTAAATATGACCGGCGAACAGATAATGAAGGTTACGGGGATACTCCTGGAAAACCTTATCCCCACACTTAAGATTTTCGGCTTTACGCTGCTTTTTTCAATACCGCTCGGACTTATCGTTGCGGCGCTGAAGATGTGCAGGTTCAAGCCAATATCGTGGCTTACAAATCTATACATACTCATAATGCGCGGAACACCGCTTATGCTCCAGATCATAGTTGTCTACTATGCACTGCCGTTTTTAAAGACGGCTACCAAAGGCACGGGCGGATTCGTGGAAAGCCTGCTGAGCGGTGTCGATCCCGCCGCAGAGAGCTTTATGTTCACTATGGTAATTATCGCATTCGTGCTGAACTATGCGGCATATTTTGCCGAGATATTCAGAGGCGGCATAGAGTCTATACCGAGAGGTCAGTATGAAGCGGCGGCGGCTCTGGGAATGACAAAGGCACAGACGTTCTTCAGGATAATTCTCCCGCAGGTAATAAAGCGTATCGTTCCTGCGTCGTCAAACGAAGTAATTACGCTTGTAAAGGATACGTCGCTTGCAAATGTTGTTGCTTACTCGGAAATAATGCTTGTGGCAAAACAGCAGATGATGAACTACAGCTCGCTTGTTCCGCTGTTTATTGCAGGTGTTTTCTATTTCGTAATGGCTACTGTGCTGACAGCGCTGTTCGGCTTTATTGAAAAGAAACTGAACTACTACAGATAAGGAGCAGGCGGAATGTCAATACTCAGTATAAAGAATCTATCAAAGAGCTTCGGAAAGCTCGAAGTTTTAAACGATATTTCATTCAATGTGGAGAAGGGCGAGGTAATATCTATAATAGGTCCGTCGGGAAGCGGAAAATCAACGCTCCTGCGCTGTATAAATCAGTTTGAGAAGATAGACAGCGGTGAGTGCGAGATATGCGGCATCACTATGACAAGAAACGATGAAAACGGCAAGGCGGTATATGCCGACAACAAAACGCTCCACGATATAAGGCTTAAAATCGGTCTTGTGTTCCAGAACTTCAACTTGTTTCCGCATATGTCGGTGCTGAAGAATATCACAGAGGCACCCGTCCATGTGTTAAAGCAGGATAAGATGCAGGCAGAACAGACGGCTATGGAGTTGCTCGGCAAAATGGGGCTTGCCGACAAGGCAAACGAATACCCGTGCAATCTGTCGGGCGGTCAGCAGCAGCGTGTGTCTATCGCAAGAGCGCTTGCACTCAGCCCCGAGCTTCTTTTCTTCGATGAGCCGACATCTGCGCTCGACCCTGAGCTTACCGGCGAGATATTAAAGGTAATAAAGAGCCTTGCGGAAGAAAAGATGACTATGGTTATCGTAACTCACGAAATGCAGTTTGCAAGTGAGATTTCCGACCGTGTAATATTTATGGACGGCGGATATGTTATTGAGAACGGCACTCCCGACGAGGTATTCAACAACAGCCGGAACGAGCGTACACGTCAGTTCCTTGAAAGGTATCATTCCTGATATTACTTGACGATACCCGGCAATTATGATAAAATATCTGTTATACGTTTACGCACACAGTAATTATATGGAAGGAAACTAATATGAAGGTACTCCTGTTTTCAGAAGGTATGAACCTTATCAAAATATCCGGTCTTGGCAGAGCAATCATGCACCAGCAGAGAGCAATGGAGCTTAACGGCATAGAATATACGCTCGACCCTAAGGACAGCTACGATGTTGTTCACATAAACACGCTCGGACTGAAATCTAAGCATCTTGCGAAAAAAGCAAAAAAGGCGGGCAAGAGAGTGGTGTACCACGCTCACTCAACGCAGGAGGACTTCCGTAATTCGTTCATCGGCTCTAATCTTATTTCGGGACTTTTCAAGAAGTGGATATGCAGCTGCTACCGCAGGGGCGATGTTATAGTGACTCCGACCGAGTATTCAAAGTCGCTGATAAGAGGCTATGGGCTGACCGCACCGATCTATGCCGTATCCAACGGTATTGACCTTGCGAGATATGAGCCTAAGGAAAACGACAGGGAGGCATTCCGCAAAAAGTTCGGTTTAAAAGACGATGACAAGGTCGTAATCTCCGTAGGACTTTACTTTGAACGTAAGGGCCTTCTCGATTTTGTTCAGATGGCAAAGGATATGCCCGACTATAAGTTTATCTGGTTCGGCAAAACTCAGCTTTACAGTGTACCGCACAAGATAAGAAAGGCGGTAAAGACAAAGCTGCCGAATCTGACATTTGCAGGCTATGTACAGCCCGATGAGCTGAAACAGGCTTATGTCGGCTGTGATGTGTATATATTCCCTACCTTAGAGGAAACAGAGGGCATAGTGCTTCTTGAGGCGCTTGCGGCAAAGGCAAATGTTATTGTCCGTGACATACCGGTATTCGACTGGTTGAACGGCGGTACGGATTGCTATAAGGCAAAGGATAAGGACGAATTCGAGCGTATGATAAAGGAGATTTATGAGGGCAAGCTCCCGTCACTGCGTGAGAACGGACGCAAGGCTGTTGAAAATATGGATATAAAGAAGATCGGCGAAAAGCTGGTGAAGATTTATAACGGCACCGCCGAGGGCGGAGATTGATAAAAGCGCCAAGATACTCTATTGACATAAAAAACGGACACTCCCAAAATGAAGTGAACCCCAAAGTTTAGACAAAAAATGTATTAAGTA
>UMLL01039364.1_pt1 | contig 11612 bp, 7 predicted proteins | sample 1966591 | NCBI WGS metagenome assembly UMLL01 (sample SAMEA4836200, study PRJEB28245) | human gut metagenome | biome: gut microbiome; material: fecal sample | place: Denmark | collected 2008 | reverse complement strand
AGAAAATGAGAACTTTTTTCATTAATATATATACAGTTTGACACAGCTAATAATAGTATATTATTATATTTTTCGTTAGAATAAGCTAACTTAAATACCAATTATAATATAAGGAGGAACTTATGAGAAACAAATTACTTGTAGCAGGTACTCTTGCTCTTGCAATGACTTGTACTACTGTATTTTCCAGTATTACTCCAGCAGTTGTAAAAGCAGCAAGTGTATCTACAGTACAGACACAGACAGCAGAAAATAGTGATGACTACGTTTACTGCTATGCAGGCCTGACATGGGCTGAATATTGGAAGGCTGAAGGAGTTATGGCAGCAGGTGATACCACGTCTTCTGATACAGCTGATTCACACGATGAAAAAGATAAAGGTGCCTTTGATGCAGTAACAAGAGCTACCACTAATCACGGACTTCACCGCGGAAGTTATCAGTGTACTGCAGTTATTGAAGGTGAAAAGGGAACTTATAGTATATCTCACTGGACAGATGCTAATACTGCAATCCTCACTAATGGAGAAAAAATCACCTTTACTAGGGGCGCAATCAAAACCAGTGATGGCACTGAAGATACTATGAAAGATTATAAAGTTTATGGTCTTAAATATGTACCTGTTGCAGTAAAGTCTTCTGATTTTGAAGCTTTCAAAGCAAAATATTCTGTTGTAGAAAATAAGGATACCTTAATTGGCGGCTATGGAGAAAAAAATCTACAGGCTTATAACAACGTTACTGCATCTGTTGATAAGGATACCAATGGCCTAAAGACTGCCGAAAAGCAGAGTGATGGTTCCTTCACATTTACCCAAAGAAGTAACGGCTCTTCTTCTGGTATTAAAGATAAGACTCTTAAAACTGCTGATTTAAACAATATGGGAGCAACTGTAAAGGATGCAAGCGGTAGCTACGGTGAATTTCTTCGTGTAGATTTCAAAGAAAATTACGGCGATCTTGGTGCTAATATGCAGGCTGTAAAATGGACATACTATGGAAATGACAGCACACGTTCTAAAGCGCTTGCCACTTACGGAACAAAGTTTGCTGCTGATAACTGGATGCATAAAAGTATGGGAATCCAGTTAGGTCTTACAAATTCTATTCGCTGCCAGCTTCCAAAAGGATATGACGGAACTGGCTACTGGAGCTTAACCATTTATGCTCTTGGATACGCTGATTCTACATATAACTTTGAAGCTACTGATGCAAACATTGTAAAACCTGACACAAATGCTGGCGATACAACTGAGTTAAACAAACTTGTTTCTTCTGTTGAAGGATTAAACCCATCGGATTATACAGAAAAGAGCTGGAATAGCTTCGAAACAGAATTAAAAGAAGCAAAAGACATTTTAGCAAAAGAGGCTCCTAATCAGGCAGAGGTTGATGAGGCAATTAAACATCTTACAGACGCTAAAAATGCTCTTGATAAATATGTATACGGAACAGCGAATCTTTCTTATGCAGATTTCTATTACGGAGAATTAAAAGATGTAAAAGAGGATACTACTTTAGACCTCACTTCTGATAAAGCAGCTTCTTATCGCGAAAGTGGTATGTATGATGCAGTAAGTAGTGCTACAACTAATAAATACAAAAATTACTTCTCCAGTACGTATTCAGAAGATAATACAAACGAACAGGGTGGCTCTATTATCGGTATAAAAGACGTAAATATTGCTGTTCCAATTTCATTATATGAAAATGCGAAAAAGGCTATTTCCGATAATAAAGAATGCAGCAATAAATTATTAGAAATTATTAGTTCTATGAAGTTATCTGATACGACACCATCTGAATATAAAATCTTAAATGGTGATGGTACTTTGACAGCTATGAAATCTGAGGTTATCGAAGATACTTCTGATACACTTACTATCAAAACACAGTCTTCCTACGGACAATATGAAGTAGATCCTGTAACTTCTGAAAACAGCCCTCTTTCTAATTTAGATGCTAAAAAGTCCTTACTTGGTATCATTGTTGAAGACGAAGATGGTACTAAATATGGTATGGAACATCTGGAAAACATCTATGGCGGAGGAAAATTCTCCTTTGCTGTAACAGATGGATTTAAAGAAAAACACGGAAACACAATTGATTATAAGCGTCATGAAGATTTACAGGGTAAAACAATTAAAAAAGTTACTTATCTTGTAAAAAACGGTGCTGATATTGTTATTAATACTAACTTAAAATGTAAAACTTTAGCTGGTTCTGACAGCATTAAAGCTACCGCCAACGATAACTTTAAAGATGGTGCAACCGTTTCTGTTGATACTGCTGCTGTTCCTTCTGGTTCTAATTATACTTTAAGCAGCGTAAGTATGGGAAAAACTGTCCTGACAGAAGGTACAGATTATACATACGCAAACAATACTCTGACGATAAAAGCTACAGATAATACTGGTGTGGGTTCCTATTCTATGGTATTTACAGATGATACTTACTCTGATATTGTAGCCTCCTTCACATTAGAATCTGGCTACAAGACTGGAGATATCTCCATTAATAAAAATAATCAGGTTACTCTTCCTTCCGGTGTCAACTTTAAAAAATATGTAAATAATATTACATCTATTAAAATTAATGGGGTAGAAAAAACAGGAAAAGGCGGAATTAAAGCTACTGATTTATTTGATGCAGACGGAAACATTAACTTCAATGCAGCAATTAAAGGTAAAGATGGTTCTTCCACACCTGTATTTGCAGACAAATCTGCTTCTTACACAATAGAGCTTACATCAACCGGTTACCCATCTGTATCTGGAACTGTACAGCTGAATACTTCTATCCTTGAAGCTTCCATCAAAAAAGCAGAAGCACTTGATAGCAGCAAATATACTGCTGAAACCTGGAAAGCACTTCAGACTGCTTTAACAGAAGCAAAAGAAGCAAAATCCGCTAACACACAGGCAATTGTTGATGCTGCAAACACAAAACTTACAGAAGCTCTTTCAGGCTTAAAAGAAAAAGCTGTTACTCCTTCTAAACCTGCAACGCCTTCTAACCCAGACACAACAACAACTAAAAAACCTGCTACTAAACCAGCATTAAAGAAATCAAACGTAAAACTTTCCAAACCTGTTCTTAAAGTTGGAAAAACAACAAAGAACAAAGCAAAAGTTACATGGAAAAAAGTTAAGAAGGCTACCGGTTATGAAATCCAGTACACAACAAAAGGATTCGGTAACAAAAAAGATACAAAAACAATTAAAGTTTCCAAGGCTAAGATCACATCTGCTCAGCTTAAGAAACTGAAAAAGAAAACAAGATATAAAGTCCGCATCCGCGCCGTATATACAAAAGCCGGATATCAGTCAGCTACATCAAAATGGTCTGCAATAAAAACTGTGAAGACAAAATAATAATTGTAGATTTCGTGTAGACGAAAAAAGAAACGAAAATTAGTATTTAAGCATTCCCTTTTTTGAGAACTTTTTTCATTTGGTATTTTTTGTTTGACACAACTAATTTTATATAGTATTCTCTAATTGCGAGATATATTTTCTATCTCAGACTTACAAGATTTGAATTGAATTTTCGGTGCTTAATATCTTTTTATTAGATATTCATGCATGAAAACCTGGTAGGGGACCCTCCACTAACGCACTCCGTATGCGCGCTAGGGAGAGTTCTCTAATTTTTTGCCTTAAAAATCAGTGCACAGATTTTTATATATTTATTTTCTTATCAAATATGTCCTTTTGGAACTTTTTATGTTTGATTTCATAATCAGTTTCTAAAAGTATACAAGAAAAGAAGGGAGACTACAAATTTAATGAGAAAACAAAAATTATTAACTAAGGCTCTGGCAGCTTCTATGGCAGTATTTATGTCTGTCAGCCAGCTTTCTGTTCCTGCATTTGCAGCAGAAGGAACAAAATCCGTTTCTATCGCAGGCAGCACTTACACATATTCTGCAGAAGCTTTAGAAGGCTATACTCAGATTGGAAACAGTGGATTATATTATAAATTAACTAACGGTACAGGTTTTTCCGGAACGATATATGGAACATCTAATTTAACTTACAAAGAATTTTATTCTGGTGATGTAAGCAGTACGGACAGCTTTGATGTCGTTACTACTGCCAGCACTTCTAAGTATTCTGTTTTATCTAATGCCTGGACAGATTATAAGAAGGAAAGTGCAGAAGCTGCAGGTGGATATCATGTAAAAGGTGTTGCGAATGTAAATATTGCTGTTGATTCTGACCTTTATGTTGAATCTATTATTTTAAAAGATGCAAACAAAGAATTAAGCAAAGCATATGAGGAAGCTTCTGATATTACATTAAATGAAAATCCTACACAGGTTCCTTCTCAGTATAAAATACTTCAGGAAAACGGTTCTTATGTTTCTAATAACAAGACAGTCGCTACTGTAACTGATGCCGTACCAACATTAACAACAGGATCCACCTGGGGTGAATACGAGATTGATGTGGTGGAAACAAGCACAAAATACTTAAGAAATTCCCGACAAGATGAGGGATTCCCTGTCAATTCTACTATTCAGGGAATCATTCTTGAAACAACAGAAGGATATAAAGTAGGTCTGGAACATCTTTCAAATATCTGGGTACAACCTTATAAATTATCTTTTAATGTTGCCAATGAAGCAGCTACTATGGGAATTGCAAAATCAGATAATACGGCTGAATTTGCAAAGCTTGTCAATAAAACAATTAATAAGATTACTTATGTAACACCAGAAGGTAACTATGTTTATACTTTCGCTGATGGAATCTTTATAAAACCGGCTTACTCTGAAGAAATCAGCGGTACTTTCAGTGACGATATGAAATCATTTACTTTAAATCAGCTTCCTACTGTAAAAAACGGAACATTAACTGTAACATATACTGTTGGAGCAGGTCATATGAAGACTCCTTATACTCTGTATTCCGGAGCTATTGCAAAAAGCGTTTCTCTTGACTTAAATGCTATCCCATCTGATGCAGAAGGTGGAACTTACAGCGTTGCTATTTCTTGTGATAACTACGCTGATATCCACGTTGCAATCCCTGTAACAGAAGCTCAAAAAGCACAGTTACAGGAACTTATCAAACAGGCTGAAACTGCATTAAAAGGTGCCGGTGCTGATGATAGTGTATTATTAGCACATAAAAATGAGGCAGCAGAACTCTTAGTAAACGAAAGTTCTACCAGTGCCGATGCTGCTGATTTAATCAATGAACTTACTGAATTATTAAAACCATATCAATCCACAGAAGCTCCAACACCATCCATACCGGACAGTACAACAGCTTCTAAACCAAATACAACAACTGCTGCTAAACCAGCTACAAAACCTGCTACTACAGCAAAGAAGCCAAACACAACAGCCACAAAAGTAAAACTTGCAAAACAGACTACAAAAGTAAAAGCAAATGGAAAGAAAAAAATCAAAGTATCCTGGAAAAAAGATAAAAAAGCTTCCGGTTACGAAATCACATATTCCACGAAGAAATCTTTCAAAGGAAAGAAGACAATTGTAGTAAAGAGTAACAAGACAACAAGCAAAGTAGTAAAGAAATTAACATCTAAAAAGAAATACTTTGTAAAAGTACGCTCCTACAAGCAGGTTGGAAAGACTAAGACTTATGGGGCATACAGCAAAGTGAAAACTGTGAAAGTAAAATAAGTTTCTCTTAAACATTTTATATAATTGGTATTTTTATAAATAGTATTTTGCCTCAGGCAGGGAGAGACGCTCCCGGAGAAAGTAGAATAATAGTTGCCTCTGCAAATGTGAGAAGTAATAACCATATCTTCTGGTTTATACATTCTATTATTTCTTACTATTCAAACTCTATTTAGTAAAAACCCCACGAAGCTATATTCCGTGGGGTCTTTTTTATTATTTGAATAGGATTGGCTTAGATTATAAATAATTCTCATACTTCTTAACACACCCGATTCCAATCGCATATGGTCCGGTATGTACCGCAATGGTTGCCCCAATCTGGCAGATTCCCACCTGATCTACATGGCTCTCTCCATAGATATGGTTCGCAACGGTATTATAATATTCCTTGCCTTCCTCTATATCGTAACCAAAACCAACGCGGAAAGAATAGTCTTCCATCGCATCTCCGGTTTCTTTAAAATAGTCATCCATTAACGCAATCGTTTTGGCAACTGTCTTCTTACGGCTTCGTCCGATTCCTGAAGCTTCGATCTCACCATTTACTAAAGTAATCAGAGGCTTTAAGGAAAGGGCGCTGCTTGCGATTCCTGCAAGCTTTCCGATTCGTCCGCCATGTTTTAAATAATCTGTGTTACCGACTGTAAAGAAGATTCTATTCGTCTTTTTCATCTTCTCAAGAATATCTACACATTGTTCATAAGGAACTCCATTCTGACACATTCTTCCTGCTTCAATAACCATAAGACCCTGACTTACTGTTCCTGCTTCAGAATTAATCACCGCAATTTTGGCATCCGGATAATCCTCACAAACAATTTCTCTGGCATTACATGCACAGTTGTAAGAACCACTCAAAGATGGAGTAAAACAAATACAGACTACCGGTGTTCCTTCTTTCACATATTCCGTAAAAACGTCAATATAATTCTGTACAGATGGAAGAGAGGTCTTCGGATATACATCTGGATTCCCTACCATTCGCTCATATACTTCACGAATTCCGATTTCTTCAATCTCTTTATAATATGTCTCCTCATCAAATGATATATAAAAAGGTATAATACGTAAATTATACTGTTCAATGATCTCTTTTTCTAAATCACAACAGCCATCACTAATAATTTTATAATTCATCTCTTCCTCCAACACGTTTAGGTATATATTTACATCACAGAGAATTCCATATCAAAAATAGGATATATATTCTAAAAAAGAAATCCCTATTTACAAAATATCAGCTTGAAACTTCTGAGATATAGTTTGTGTTCTCATTTCCATGTAACATAGTTTTCATATCTATATTTTAATATTGGTAAAACTATTTGTCAACTCTCTTCTATAATAGTCTCAGGTAAATCTTGCAATTTATTCTGCTAATTTCTATCATTTCATAAAATAACTTCCGCTGGCCAGAGTTAACCCCATCACCTTCTTAAATCTATCATCTCACTTCAATATGAAAATACCCTGCTGCCTTCAAGACATCATCTCTTCTTCCAGAAATTTCACCACTCCAGCATTAAGATTCGTATCAAGAACATATTCTGCCCGCTCCTTTACCTCCTTATGTGCATTTCCTACTGCACAACAGCGGTCACAGGCTTCAAATAATGGAATATCATTTAGATTATCTCCCATTCCCGTAATCGCATCCGGCTGAAGCATTGCCCGAAGCTTCTGAACTCCATGATATTTGGAAGCATTCTTATGCGAAATCTCTAAATACCACAATCCATTTCCATAAACATCCTTATAAAAATTCAGATTTAACTTCTCATCCTTTTTCAAATATTCATAAAATGGCCGCAAAACTTCTTCTTCATAGCAAATGGAAAAATAAATGATATCCTCTTCTAAAATATCTTCTAATTTTTCTACCTTACTAAATGGCTTATGATACACATCTCTCCGCTCTACATAAAATTTTTCCATGTGTTCTGTCGCGATTTTCTCGTAATAGGTGGCCATTTTGCGCCCAGATTTCTGAATTTGGTTCTCTTCTCCTGTATTCGAATTTTTCTTCAGGTTTGAAGCTACACCTGATTTCAAATTCTTTTCTAAATTTGAAGCTATCTCTGATTCTAAAGTTTCTTCCGAAATTTCCGGCGAAAGCGCATAGGCAAACCCTGTCACTCCAAACTTCTTTCTTCCTTTTAAAATATATTCCACAGAATCTCTTTCAATAATCTCCGCATTAATACAGCTCTTACTTACCGGATCATAGAGCATGACTCCATTCATCAAAATCATCGGATATGTCAAATGCACATCCTTCACAATGGAATTCACTGTCGCATAAGTTCTTGCTGTCGCAACAGTAAAACAAAGTCCTTTATCAATCAAGCGGTTCAGTCGTTCTGGCACATCTTCATTCAACAGGGCATCACTGTTTAATAATGTACCATCTAAATCAGATACATATAGCATTTTACCAGAAAGATTATATCTATTAGCCTCGGATCTGGCTTCTTCTGATTTATCTTTTTTAAATCTACTTTTTTCTAATCTATTTTCTTCTAAACTGTTATTTTCTGGAGAAATTTCATTTTTTCTCTTTGTTTGCTTATCTATTTTTTCTGTCATTTCTTCTTTAAATGAAGTTTTTGAAGCAGCCTTCTCACCCACCTCGCTTTTCATCTCAAGAACCGCTCTTTTATCCGCATCCTCACGCACTCTAAAAAAGAGATACTGCTGCATGATTCCTGCCGTGTCCTTATACTTTTCTACTGGAAAATGCCCGTTATAATACATTTTTTCCACCTTTGCAATCCATGTATCAATCGGAAACAATTCTAACTGATGAAGGCCAAAAAGCTGAATACAGGATGCGACCTTTTCTCCCACACCTTTTAGCTGCTTTAGCATCTCCTTTACCTGCTCTGGAGTTTTTCCTTCATCCACAGCATCTTTTACCTCTTCTAAATCAAACTTTCCCTCTAAAATGTTCTCCGCAGTCTGCCTTATATACTTCTCCCGGTATCCAAACTTAAACTCTGACAAATCCGCTCCAACAATTACTTCTGGAGAAGGAAAGGTATATCCCACAAGATGTTCGCCTTCATAATCAAAAACAATCTGCTCTCCAAGCTTTTCACACAAAGCGTCAATACTCTTCATAATACGTGGAATATTATTTCTCTGACTGATAATAAAACTAATAATCATTTCCCACAGATTCTGGCGAAGAATACGAATCCCCCTTCCCATCTGCGCCGCACCGATAAGAAAATCATCTTTCTCATCAATCTGCTCTATCACCTTTCCGTAATCTATATCTAAATCCAGATATCTTCTAAAATATTCCTCATCCTTTTCTCTGCATAAAATTCTGATTCCTGTCTTTTCCTGAAAAAAACAAGCCGCCCGACCGTCAGAAATCACAAAATATCTGCCCGGACACATTTTCTTCCAGCGAAAGCACTGACCACTCTCTGCAATCTGCTTTAAATTTATGTAGTTGTTCTTTATAAAAATATCAATATAATCCATTTGTTGTTTTTCCTCTTTCGAAATTTATAATCTCATCTTAACAGGTTTTAGGGTAACATTCAAAGGAAATAAATCTTTCGGTTCTCTGCGGTTTGGGAGACGGAAATAAGCCTCTTCTGTCCCCTCCCCCAAAATCCACCCCCAATCTCTCCCTTTTCCAATATTCACTTTTTTATTTTTGTTACCAAAGTCAGCTCCCAAAGAGAGAAGCCACCCTATATCTGTGGCCTCGGAGCAAGGTTTGGATACGAGCATCCAAGCGAACATTCAAACCGCCGCGACTAAAGTCACAGATATAGGATGGCTTCTCTCTTTGGGAGCGTCTGCCTTTTCAAAAAATCCAAAAAATTTTCAAAAAAGTGAGAGATTCTCCCCTTCATTTGCGAATATATAGTGTAACCGATATAATCATATATATTTTTTACATTCGAATGTACATAAAGGAGTAGCCTATGAAAATAAATGAATCAAATTTCGTGGAGGAGTTATCCCACAGAAATGAGAAAGCTTTAGAATATGTGATGGTTCATTATGGCGGACTTGTAAAGTCTGTTACACATCGTTATCTAAATGTCCTTTCTCAATATGAAGAAGAATGTATTAATGATGTTTTCTTCGCTGTATGGGAACATATCGACTCTTATGATTCCGCACGAAATCCTTTTGCTAACTGGATTGGCGGGATTGCTCGGTTAAAGGCTTTAGATTACAAAAGAAAATATGCACACTTTCTTTTAGAGACAAGTTGGGAAAATTCACCGCATACAAAGGGTATTGACGATGCTATTGAATTACAGACGCAGTTTGATGAGGAATTTTCTGAAGAAACTAAACAAATGTTATCCTGTTTGAAACCACAGGACAGAGAACTTTTTATCAAACTATATGTGGAAGAAAAACCATTTGACGAAATATCGAAGGAAATGAATACAAAAAAGCCGGTACTCTACAATCGACTTTTTCGCAGCAAAAAGAAACTGCGCGCCCTTTTTCCCAAAACGAAATCAATGAATATTACTTAATGTACACAAAAATCACTCAGCTTATGAAACGAATCATAGTAACAAAATCAATGAATATTACTAGTATACCCGTTGTCAATTATCTACCACAAAAAATGTGTTTTCATGACAACTGAAAGGAGTTTTTATGAAAAATGATCTTTATGATTTATTAAATGATATTGATAATCAGATAGACACTTTTGAAAATATCGATATTACCAGTACTGATTTAAAAAACTGGAAGCAGTCCTTTACTTCAAAGAAAAAAGCATCCCTCAAAAAGCATACATGGAAAAAATACGTTGCTGCTGCAGCCGCTTTTGTCCTCATTCTCGGCGGAAGCAGTGCCCCGGTAAGACAGAACGTATACGCACAATCACGGCAGATTATGGAGAGTTTATCCACACTTTTAGGTGTTGAGGAAGACCTTAGTCCTTATAGTACTGTGGTTGGTAAATCTGTATCTAAAAACGGGATTACTGTTACATTAAATGAAGTAATTCTTGACGGACACAGCCTCATCATTTCCTATAAAACAAAAATAAAAGACAATGCCACATTAAAAAATTTAAATATTAAACGCATTACTGAACTTCCAATTGATACAGACGTTACTATCGGTGGACAAAATATTGTAAACAGCATCGGAAGCAGCTCTACTCCTATAGACAAACTAACCTCTATCTCCGAAAGCGAAATACAATTAAATGATTCTTCCGTTCTATCTGACAAATCTAATTTTACGATTAATTTTTACACATTAGATAAATCAAATACTACTATTGGAAAATTAAAATTTGCAGCTTCCGGCAAAGAATTAAATGCTAAAACAAAAAATGTAGCTTTAAATCAATCCTTTACTCTGCCAGATAAAACAAAAATAACTCTGAAAAATTATAGAAGCAATATAATCGATCAGAAAATAATATTTACTATCTCCCCAGACAATGCCGGACTTTCTGAAGATATCCTCTTAAAAGGAAAAGACAATCTCGGTAACCCTGTAGAGTTTTTCCTTGATGAATCAGACGGAACAAGCGGCACTTTCAGAGTAGATAAATCAGTAGGATCTATCTCCCCTAAAGCCACCAGCCTTACTTTAACTCCATATTGTGCTGATTACTCTAACCTTTCCTCTAATAGCAGCTCGAATGAATCAAATGCCACAGAGGAAGCCGACTCTGCCAAAATAATTGGCAGTGGAAATACACAGACTTTTTCTGTATCAAAATCAGAATCTACAAAAAAAGCTACCAAAGATACAGCCTCTGATAAAACCGAATCTACTGCAATTAAAGTCGATAGTGAACATACCGATACCACTCAGGAAATTACCATTTCCGACTATAAACAAATCGGAAAATCGTTTACTATTACTATTTAATTCATTAAAAGACAGACGCCCGAGAAGAGAATGGATATCCTATATTTGTGACTTTAGTCGCGGCGGTTTAAATGCT
>UMLL01019658.1_pt1 | contig 11639 bp, 8 predicted proteins | sample 1966591 | NCBI WGS metagenome assembly UMLL01 (sample SAMEA4836200, study PRJEB28245) | human gut metagenome | biome: gut microbiome; material: fecal sample | place: Denmark | collected 2008 | reverse complement strand
GTATCGTTCATCGTAGTAGTTTGCTTCGTCTTATTGCGGATGTTTTAGAAGAGGACGAACAATAATGCAATAATGCGTGTCTGTTTAGGAGGGCACTATGAGTCTATACGATCAATTGGTTGCGTATTGCCCTTTTAATGAACAGGAAGAAAAAGATAAGCAAGTTTTCTTAACTGCGCTTGAGCATGATGCGAATTGTTTTCGCAGAAGCGCTCAGGCGCATTTTACCTGTTCGGCATGGGTTGTCGATGAGGCGCGCACGTCGACCGTGATGGTATTTCATAATATTTATAACTCGTGGAGTTGGATTGGCGGCCATGCTGACGGGTGTCAGGATTTGCGGGTGGTTGCCTTGCGCGAACTGGCGGAAGAAACAGGCATTACCCATGCGCGTATTATTTCGTGGAACAATGGGACAAATGCAGAAAGCTCCAACCTGCGTGCCAATGAAGCAACAAGTATCAATGAATTCACAAGCCCTATTTTCTCTATTGAACTTCTTACGGTAGATGGCCACGAAAAGCGCGGAGAATATGTAAGCTCGCATTTGCATTTAAATGTAACGTATCTGGTTGAAGCAAGCATGACGGAGCCTCTTCGAGCAAAGCCTGATGAAAATAGTGGCGTGAAATGGGTGCCGCTTAATGAAGTACTCGCAAACTCAAATGAGCCTTGGATACGTGACAGGATTTACGCCAAATTGTTAGCGAAGTTGCAGACGAAGTAGACAAGTCTGCTGAGCAACAGGTGAAGTAGGACGAGTCAGTTGAGTAACTCAAATAACCCTATTTGGGGGCATTTGAACAAGGGTTTCGGCTTTCCGTGTCAAATAATGCGATTTGGGGCAAGCATTCGGAATGGTTTTAGGGGTTTTACGCGAGCGAAAATGCGTTTGTTACCTCAAACGCTTGGATAGTTACATTGTAAATCCAACAATGCAAGCATAAACCTATTTCAAATGCCCCCAACGCATCATATTTGGCACAGCGAGCTCAAAATTCGATTCTAAATACTCCAACGTACTATATTTAACATCCAAGAGTTGCGTTTTATTTTTTTCGGATACTCAGTATCAATGCGATTGCTGCAATGATGCAGTAAACCAGTCCTATTACGGCAGTAATGCTGGGCGAAACCGCTGTTGCATTTCCGAAAATTAGCGTGTCAATGAGCTCGGGTGGCACACATCGCGAATTCGCGAGCTTTAGCTGGGGCGTTGTGTCGTACGTGCTAAAAGTAGACATTCGTATGACACGGCTCAAAGAACATGGTCTTAAGTATCAAAAAAAATTTTTAAAAAGTTGCAAGGATTTACACAGCTCATTCGTGTTCTTAGTGAATAGGGAAACTAGGGAAAAGCAAAGAGGTGTGAAATCATGAAGAATAGTAATAAAGCAATGCTAAGCGGGAAATCAGCGGCAAGCAGAATTCAAGCAACAGTAAGCGGAAATCAGTCAGCTGTAAGTAGAAAATCGATGGCCTTCCGAGCAGCTATTGCGGTGGCGATGATTGCGCTTGCTCTTACCTGCGTATCAGTGCTTTCGGGCTGTTCGGTTCCATCTGCGCAAGCTGCAACTCAGAACGATTCAGTGCAAAGCGAAACACTGAGCACCGATGCAACAACTTCTAATGTGGATGCGGCAATCTTGCAGCAGAAAGCTTCGTCTTCAAATGCTGCAACTTCACAACAAAACGCATCGTGTCCTAATGGATTTATTGATGCCAACAACGATGGCATTTGTGACAATTGCCACAACAACTCCAACCACAATGGTGTTTGCCAGAATGCTGATAATACCTGTTCAGTTTGTGGAAGCGCCTGTAAAAACAGTGACGGTATTTGCCAAAATGAAAATTGTCCAAATTACGGAGCAGGTAACTGTAAAAATGCAGCCAATGCTGGTCAGAACGCGGCAAATGCTGGCCAAAACGCAACGTGTGCTAATGGAGGAAACTGTAATCCTACTTGCAATCAGGGAGTTGGTAACGGATGCGGAAACGCTTACCGTAATGGGAATGGCGACATGAATCATTTCGGACGTTGTTAAGCAGTCCCTTCTTAATTCGCTGTTCGGACCTGCTATAAACTAATAAGTACTATGCGTGATCCTTCTGACATAGAACAAACCATGAACACTTTCGCTGATGCGGTGTGGCGTGCGTGTCTTGTGTACCTTTCTGCGGTTGATGCGGAAGACGTTTTCCAAGATACGTTTATGAAATACGCGCTTTACGACCAATCGTTTCGCAGTGAAGAGCATAAAAAAGCCTGGCTTTTGCGGGTAGCAATAAACGCATGTAAGGATTTTCTAAAGGCGAAGCGTACCAAAAATACGTCTTTGGATGATCGTCTGGATTCCGATGGTGAGCTTGCAGATAGCCAGGCTTTGCAGGCTCAAAATTCCAATGAAGGTCTTCGGGAAATACTTGACGCGATGGATTCCTTGGGAGATCCGCCCAAAACGGAATTGTACTTATCTTTGTATGAGGGATATTCCGCACGTGAAATATCTCATATTACGGGAGAGCCAGAAGGCACGGTATATTCCTGGATATCACGAGGAAAAAAGAAACTACAGGAGGTATTGCAATGAGTGACATCGAAAAACGCCTGCGCGATACCTTCGATGAAATACATGCGCCAGAAAATCTGAAAGCTAAAACGTTAGCAGCTATCGAAGAGGCGCGCATTAATCAGGCGTGCACTTCTGAAGAAGAATGTGCCGTTGAAATGGAACGCGCTGATAAAAAGGAACATGCTGCCATTACGGAAAATAGAAATATGGCGAGCACTGCTATTGCGAACCGCGCCGCAAGCACGGAACGCACCACAGGTGCGGATCATACTTCCAACACGAACCATGTCGCCAGCAAAAAACAAGGAGCGTCAGCTCAGTCTCCGCAAGCAAGTGTCATCCATGCTGAAAAACGCTTTCACATACTTTCGAGTATGCGTACAAAAATTGCTCTTGCAGCCTGTGCGGTTCTGATAGCGCTTGGAATAGGTGGTGGCGCGTATGTTTACAACACGCCTTCAGCTTATGTCGGTATAGACATAAATCCTTCAATCGAACTAGGAGTAAACTGCTTTGATTATGTGGTAAGCGCAGAAGGCGTTAATGAAGATGGAGCAACGCTGTTGAGCCAAACATCACTAACAGGAATGCGCTACGAAGATGCCATTCAAGCGCTCGATGATGCGCTGGAGGCGAGCGGCTATTTAACAAATGATGCTGCAGTTTCCGTAACGGTGGCGGGCAATAATAATGACCAGTGCTCTCATTTAGAATCAGCAAGTCAGAATTGCTTTGAGTCTGCTGGGCAAGGGGTGCATTGTTCACGGGTGACTGAAGATGAGCACCGCGAAGCCCACGAGACAGGACTAGGCATGGGTAAATACCAAGTATGGCGTGCTCTAAATGATGCTGGAGTTAATATTTCTGCAGATGAAGTAGCTACTATGACCATGTCAGAATTGCGGTCGTTAGCAGCAGAAAATGGTGTAAGCACTTCCTCTGAAAACGAAGTAGCCTCAGACACAGAAACAGGAGACAATTCAAATCAATCAGGCCATCATGGCAATGGGGAATATGAGCATCATGGTGGCAAATAGCTGTTTTAGTATTGTTGTGTCTTGGGATATTGATAGTCCGTCGTAGAAATGCGGCGGGCATGTTCATGCCGTTTGCCCGCTAAGCGGTAGGCTTTACCTATGCAGAAAAAAATACGCTTTCTTCCTGCGATAAGATCAAATGTCGGTGGGGATCATACAAAGCGTTAACTTTTAGTCTTGCTCGTCATAATAATTGGCTCATCAGGGCACCATGGTTCTGTTTTGTATGCATCCATTATGTATTTAGCACTTATTTATTTGGAAGGTTGCGATGGCAGAGTACAACAAGCTCACCCCTGAACTTATTGGGCAACTTAAAAAGATAGTTGGTGAAGAAAATTGCTATATTGGTGACGACATTAGCTCTGACTATTCTCATGACGAAATGCCTATCTACGGCACTAACATGCCTGAGGTGGTATGCCTACCTGAAAGCACTGCTGAAGTAGCTGCCATTATGATGTTGTGTAACGATAATAAGATTCCCGTAACGGTGCGTGGTGCTGGTACGGGTCTTGTTGGCGGCGCAACTCCATTATTTGGTGGCGTTGTTTTGTGCACCATGCGTATGGATAAAATTCTGTACTATGATATGAACAATCTTTTCGTTCATGTTCAGCCTGGTGTTCGTCTGTGCGATTTGGCGGCAGATGCGCTTGAGCATGATTTGATGTATCCACCTGATCCTGGCGAGAAAACGGGTTCTCTTGGTGGTAATGTAAGCACCAATGCTGGTGGCATGCGTGCAGTAAAGTACGGCACTACGCGTGATTATGTTTTGGCTATGACGGTTGTTTTGCCAAATGGTCAAATTCTTGAATTGGGCCGTTCGGTTACCAAGACTAGCTCTGGTTATAGTTTGCTTCACCTGATGATTGGCTCCGAGGGTACGTTAGGTGTTATCACTGAGCTTACTTTGAAGCTTATCCCTAATCCAAAAGAAGATATTAGCTTTATTCTTCCTTTTGCAAATATCGAGGAAGCGATTTCTGCGGTACCAAAGATAAAGCTTGCTGGTTTAGGTCCACAGTCCATTGAGTTTATGGAACGTGACATTGTAGATTCTTCTGCAAATTATACGGGCAACAAGATTATTCCTACCATTATTGATGGCAAGGAAGCAGGCGCTTATATTTTGGTCACCTTAGATGGCAATGATCAGGACGAAATTTTTCAGCGTGCTGAGATTCTTGCTGAGATCGGTGAAGAAATGGGCGCTTATGACACGTTAGTATTAAGCCATCCGGCTGATAAACGTGCTGTTTGGGAGGCTCGTAGTGCATTTTTGACTGTCATTGAAGCTGAGACCGACCTGATTGACGAAATGGACGTAGTTGTTCCCGTGGATAAGATTCCAACATTCTTGGAATATGCCCATGAAATTGGCGACAAGTACGAAATGCGTATTCGCTCCTTTGGCCATGCGGGTGACGGCAACTTGCATATTTATTGCTGTGCAAACGATATGGACGAAGATGTATTTATGGAGCGCACTTCTAAGGTTATGCAAGCGGCATACGAAAAGTGCACTGAACTGCGCGGTCAGGTTTCGGGCGAACACGGTATTGGTTATGCCAAGAAAGAATACTTGCGTGAATCTTTGGGCGATACTGCTATTGATTTGATGGCGGGCATTAAGAAGGTATTTGACCCGAATATGATTTTGAATCCTGGCAAGATTTGCAACTAATTCATTTCTTTTAGTTAAGCCTTTTGCTAGGTGATATACACTAAAAAACACATATATTGGTAATGATATAAAGCATCGGGTTTCCGATGCTTTATAGTAATCAGGCGGCATAATGCTTGATGAAACTGATGAGAGAAAATACAGGACAGTATGAAAGGGGGCGTCATGATAACCACTACTTGTGATGAAAATTCAGACCGTCCTCTTGTCATAGTTGCGCATGCTTCAGTAGGGTCTGGCCATCGTAGTGCTGCTCAGGCCGTTGCTCAAGCGCTTGAAGATTTATGCGGAAAACACCCGAATCTTCCTGCTGATACTGAAATTGCTGTTCTGGATATTCTTGATTATGGCTACGTGAAATTTGACGGTGATAAAACCGCAAATGTAACGGTAGTTTTTAATTCGTTGTATGACTTTACATGGCATCACGTTTTTACGGGCCGTTTGCTTTGGGCAGGCGGTTGGGGCTGGTCTCCCTGCATGTTTAAGCCGTTTACCAGGCTTATTGAAAAGCGAAAACCCATAGCGGTTATTACAACGCATATTGTTGCGGCGAATGCTGCTGTTGCTGCCCGCATGATTACGCGTCAAGTGTTTCCTTTAGTGTGTGTTCCAACGGATTATAGCGCTGAAGGTTTTTGGCCTCATCTTGATTGTGATTTGTTTTGCTGCGCAGATGAGGAAATGGTCAAGGAACTTAAGCCAAGAAAAGTTCCTGATAGCCATATAAAAGTGACAGGAATTCCTGTTCGCAAGGGTTTTTCTGAACCTTGCGATAGAGAAGCGGTATTGAAAAGCTTTGGACTTCCAAAAGATAAGATAAACGTTATTGTTATGGCAGGGGCTCGTTTGGCGCAACCCTATATGCCTTTCCGTGAAATTGTGAATAAGATTCTTCCTTGTCTGTCGGATTTTCCAGAGATGCATTTTTCTTTTCTTGCTGGTGCGGATGAGGAATATGCTGCTAAGTTGCGTGAGTTTTTCGAAGAACGAAGAATTACCAACGTTACCGTTTTCAACTATATCGAAAACATTCCTGGCCTAATGGAAGCAAGCGACATGATTATTGCTAAGTCAGGCGGATTGGCAACAACGGAATGCTTGTGTGCTCGCTTGCCATTAATTTTGGTAGGCAAATCGTATGGTCAGGAACGAGCAAATACACTTACAGTTACAGCGGTAGGTGCTGCTGTTACGGCAGAAACATCGGAAGAATTATTAAAGCAGCTGGATCAAATTCATTCTGATCCTACGCGTTTGCAAACAATGCTTTCTGGCGGTGAAACGCTGCGCCGGCCTCATGCGGCTCGTGATATTGCCACCACCACGCTTGATATGGTGGGCACCATCAAGCCACCAAAGCGCCATTTCGCAAAGGTATATTGGGGTAAAAAACCACATCGTGTGCGTTAAGTAATATTCCTTTGTTTGTGGCTGCTAATCCGCAGCGCTAGCTAACAGTGCCTGTTAATAAGGTGTGCGTGCTGGTTAATGCTTGCAGTATCAATTCATAACAGTATCCGTGCGTTCTGGTGGTGACATGGCTGGCGTTGATTGATCCGATAGTAAAAGTGCAACTGCTATCGTGGCATGACGCAGCTAATGCTATTCCATGCCACATATACTTGAGTTGGTTGATAAATTATGCCAAAGCATTAAAGGCTTGCTTTGCATTTCGTAAACCCGAACAATTCCTTCTAATTCAGGCGCAACTTCGTTTGTTGCGAAAATGCTAGAGGAAACATCGGTGAAGTTCCTAGTGAAGGTTGGGTTATAAAAAACCTGTTCAGGGTCTTCTAGTAATGCACCATAGTAAATATCTGCCTCTACCAAATCTTGGAATAGGTGACTTCCATAGGACAGTTCAGGTGAATAGCCTGCTTCGGAGCTAGCAACTTCGCAGATACCTGCAAAATCGCAAATATCGGCAAATGAAACAGGAACACCAAGCTCAGGCGATGAAGTGCCAATGCGACCTGGTACTAGCAACAAGCAATTCTTTTCTGTGCTTCGATAGTACTCATTTACGATGCCGATAAGGCGTGCGATGGTGGGTTTTTCAGCGTGAGGGCAATGGTAATACTTTATAGGATCTACTTGCACCACAACGTCAATATTGATCATACGTGACTTGCCCATTGCGCAGCGTTGAATGCTGAAAAAGGTTTTCTCTTTTAGTAACTCAGGGATATCAATTCGCTTACCCGACTGTAAAAGATGAAGTGGTCTGCATTGTAGAAGATTAACGACGAATTGATTTTCTTTCCCTACATTGATGGTGTATTCAATATCGACGGGATGTTCATAATTGCGTTCAAGGGTAGATAAAATATCAGCCATGAGGCTGGTAAATGTTTTGTTTTCGACTAACCCTTGGCAGGATGCAAATAATACAGGGCGATAGTGCCCTTGTTCGCGCAGACGGCCTTCAGCTTCCTGATCGTGCTCGAAGACTGCTTGTTGGGCATATCGAGGAAATACCTCAACTAGATCCAATACATTTCGTTCGCTTAATGCATGCTGCTGCAAATCAAGAACGTCAGCATTGTGCTGTGAATAGCGATGTCTGTCTGCCCATGTTTGACTGATGCGTGCCAATGGCTTATCCAAACTGATAAGACGTGGATAGTCAGACTGAGTACGGTCAACAGCTTTAGTTCCTAAGCCTGCAACCAACCGAAGCATACCCGCATTGGGGTTCAGTTTGTCTGACCATCTATACATGCTGCGTGAATAGCCTACTCCAGCTGCTGTTGGTAAGAAAAGCTGATGGCCATAATGTGACCCGCTAACTCGTTGTACTAAAAGTGCCATTTGCTCTTCTTTGCGATCAAGTCCATTGCGACGGCGATATTCAAGAGCAGATGGATCCATGGTCGAAGCATACACCTGACGAACAGCATTTTCGAAAGCGGCAAGACGGTCTTCTAGGGGACCTATATTAGTGCAGAAGACCGATTCATACTTACCGGCAAAAGCGTTGCCGAACCCGTCTTCCAAAAAACTACTTGATCGGACGATAATCGGAGCTTGTCCGTAGTAGTCCAGAATCTGAGTGAATTGTTCGCGTATATCGTTAGGAAAAGAACCACTCAAAAAACCTTTAGCAAGTTCGGGCGCGGCAGAAATAAAACCTTCTTTGCTTCGCTGTTTAATGCGCGTTTCCCATAGGTTATTAGCAACTAGGTAGGAATAAAAAACATCAGAACCAATGTAGAACGAATCATGGGGTTCAAGACGAGTGTATACCTGAGGAAGTTGCTGCTGGATGATTTTTCGTGCAAGAAGCATGCCGCAAGCTTTACCACCGATTAATCCTGTTCCAATCATATGGTCACGAATTTCAAAATAATCAGGCGGGGTAAAGAAACGTTTTACCATTTCGCGCATTTTGATGTCTTTGGTTACCATCATATTGCACATTTTAGTGCAGGTGTTTTCGGTAATAGTTCCTTGCTCCCAGTCGCGTTGGGCAAGAGCAAAGAATCGATCCCAGCTGTCGATGTTACGGTTAGGTGCTGTTTTTGATCTCTTGTTTGCTAAGGCATAGAATCTGCTGGCATCCATGCCATCGGTGAGTGCTGAAACGTTTCCTGTTTCTGGTGAATATTGATGGGCAAGAAACATGGTTTCGCTATAGCGGTTCCAAACCTTAAGAGGATGGATGTAGAGGCTAGCAGGAGCTTTCCCTTTTGAGCTCGGAATGGCAGAGGAAGTTCTGTCTGGTGCGTTAGTGGTGAACTTTGGTGATTCGATCGTTGTATTGGTCGTAGGGGTTAGTGTTGCGGATTCTGAATTAGTCGTGGGAGTTTCTGAATAAACATCAATAAGCAGTTGTGTGGTATCACGAATTTTAGCGATTGCCTGAAAGGAATGACCACCACGGATAATAGGGAAGTAGGCAACGGTATCGAGCTCGAACAAGTAAGGGCAGGTTACACGAAAAAAATTCCCCATCATAAGATCTGCCGACCAGGCAGCCTGCAATTCGCTTAAACAGTCAAATACGTAGCAAACACCTCTCCCTTCTTTGGTAATGATTTCGCGAACTTCAATAGTGAATGCTTCAAATCCCTTGTGAGGATTAAGTTCATAGATGGTAACTCCTGCCTGCTCGTTTACTAAAGGAGCATGTGATGCAAAGCGGATATAGATCATAGGTCGATTATCTGCGACGCATTGTTTTACAAAGGGATTTACGAAGTAAGGAAAATCGGCAAGGGAGGAAAGCTGCCAAACCACGTTATCACCTAAACGAATATTGTCAAAAACGGGATCAAGCTGTGGTATGCCACATGAAATTCGTTCGAACGCTGCCATAAAAATCCTATCAGTAAGGTGTAAGGAATACGCAAGGGTATGCGTTTTCGTAAGAGAAACGCATAAGAGCCAGTGTATTTACAAAAGCGGCATGCAAGGGCTTGCGTATTCATGAAAGTAACACGCAAGACACAAGCCCTTGCATTTATTAATTTGATACACAAGCTATATGCATTTTCCCTGATCATAGGAGGGCGATGTTTCGATTGAGTAACGCTGAGGATAATAATGGAGTACGGTAGATTAAAACATCTGAACGACAAAAGAAAAAGGTCAGCTGCCTGAGCGACTGACCTGCAATTTCGTGGAGCCAACGGCCGGACTCGAACCGGCGACCTACGCATTACGAGTGCGTTGCTCTACCAACTGAGCCACGTTGGCATTGTGCTTACTCATGAATAAGCGCCCAAGAAGTATACCGAAATTAAAGACTTTCTGCAAGCATTTGCTGTCATGAGTTGTTTTACAAAGCTATGTTTTGCGGAGGCGGATTAGCCTTTTTCTTTATCTTCTTTTGTAAATTATTGCATGACTAGATATTTCTGATGTGGCGAAGATATCTTTCGAGAGAGTATGCTTCAAACTGTTTTAGCGATGTACATGATAAGAGAAAAAAATTCTACTGATAATCAATTTGTATATTCCGATGAAGCGAATAACGAACCTCTAATCTGCTAGAAAATTAATTACGAGAGAGATTCTTGCAAGATGTTCAAAGTAAACCTAATGAGTCTGATGAATTCTAAGATGTTGGGTCTTTAATGAAAGGGAAAGAGGTCAAAACATTAGTTTGTTCTTTAGGTAAGTTTAAGCGGAGCTCTTTCTAATAGTCCTTTGGTAGCGGGCGTTCTTGGTTTGCTGGGATTGACCGCAATAATTACAGCGGCTGTTGCTCGTAGGGTATTACGTCGTAAAGAGTAGCAATTTCGGTTAAGGTTGCTGTATAACAATCTTTAAGTGAAGTACTTCTGAAGGCTGCAAGGCATTATCCTTGCAGCCTTTTTATGTCTGTTATTTCGAGGAAGATATACTTGTTTATATGCGGGGAACATTGTTTATATGCCGGGAACATAAGGAGGAATCTATGAAAACGCAATTTAAGCGAGTTGATCCATCTCAATATGCTCATGCTTGGGAGAATGTTCCCTATAGCGATCAGGATCCTTTGCAAGTAGTGCATATTTATACGCCAGGAGGTGAAGGGGACTATCCGTTACTAGTGTACGTAAATGGCGGCGGTTGGGTGCAGCAGCTTACTAACTACAATACGGTTCCTGGTGTATGGAAAGCGCCCTCGCAAGGATATGCACTTGCTTCGATAGGGTATCGTTTGGCTCCTCGGTGGTGCTGGCCAACGCAGGTATTAGATGTAAAAGCAGCCATTCGTTTTTTGCGTGCACACGCGCATGAATTTGGCTACAATGCTGATACCATTGTGGCTTGGGGAAATTCTGCTGGTGGTCATATTTTGGAAATGTGTTGCGCAACAAATGGAAAGCGAACATTCGAAGACCTAACAATGGGATATGCTGATCAAAGTAGTGACATCCAGGGTCTTATTGCGTTTTATTCACCAAGTAATTTATATCAAGCAGAATTGGATAATTATATTAGCGTTGAAGAATTACATGCTTTAGCTGAATCACCTGAAGGGTTAGATGATGATCGTCCAGGTATGGCGTTAAATTCTAATATTGAATTAGGATGTAGAGCCCTTGATAATCCAGCGATTGCCGCCATGGCTAGTCCAATTAACTTTGTAACGAAGGATTTTCCGCCGACATATTTTGTTCAAGGACTCGCTGATCCTGTTGTTGCCTATACCCAAACAACTAGTATGTATAACAAAGTTGTTTATGAGTGTGGAGAAGACAGGGCAAAAATGGATTTAATACCTGGCGCCGTTCATGGTGATCCTGCTATAAAGGCTGATGAGATTACGAAAAAGGTATTTGATTTTGTCGATACCATTGTGTTTGGGAAAGTTCGGCAGCGCCCTGAATTACTAGAAGTAAA
>UMLL01045041.1_pt1 | contig 11662 bp, 8 predicted proteins | sample 1966591 | NCBI WGS metagenome assembly UMLL01 (sample SAMEA4836200, study PRJEB28245) | human gut metagenome | biome: gut microbiome; material: fecal sample | place: Denmark | collected 2008 | reverse complement strand
TTCAGCCTGAGGGGTCGGGCTCGCGCGAGCGAGGCCGGAGTCCTGCTACTCCTACCAAGGAAGAGCGTGGCTTCCAGGTGCTTTGTTTTGCATGAACCCATTGCGGTGAACCTACGATCGGAAAGTCCGGTATGAATCCAGCTGAAGTGAGAAACGAAAGCATGAACGAACTCCTTACGGCAGCGGCGAATCCGCCCGCGTCGTTCGAGGAGTACCTCATTCAGAATGCCAAGGTCGTAGGCGATTTAGTGAACTCGTATATCCCGTCGGGCGACCATCCCGATATGGATACGTATCTCTATGGGCCCCTTATGAAATACAGCGAGAACGGCGGCAAGCGTCATCGCCCGCTGATTTGCTTTGCGGCGTGCGTTGCTGTGGGCGGCGATATTCGCCATGCTGCATCCGCCGCTTCTGCCATCGAACACTTCCATACGGCGGCTCTTATTCACGACGATATCGCCGACGAGGCGACTACCCGTCGTGGCGTGCCCTGCATGCACCTCACCGAAGGCTTGGGCATCGCCATTAACACGGGCGACCTTGCGCTTTCCATGGTGAATGGTGCCGTTATGAGGGACCCGTATCTTACCGATGCCCAAAAAGTGCGCGTGGTTACCGAGCTTATCGAAATGACCCGTCGCACCATCGAGGGCCAGGCTCTCGATTTGGGTTGGGCGCGCGACAAGCGTTACGACATCACTCCCGACGATTATCTGTGCATGGCAATTCATAAAACCGCGCATTATTCGGGTGCGGTTCCGTTGGCTGTCGGCGCCATCGTTGGAGGCGGCACCGAAGAGCAGATTGCCGCGCTGCGCGAATACGGCTTGGCTACGGGTTTGGCTTTCCAAATTCAAGACGACCTGCTCAATATCGAGGGCGACCCCGAAATCGTGGGCAAAGATTACGCGAGCGATATCACCGAAGGCAAGCGCACGCTCATGGTCGTGCATGCGCTGAAGCATTCCGACAAGCGCGATCGGCTCGTTGAGATTCTCTCTTCGAAAACGACCGATATCGCTGAGCTTGCCGAGGCTGTGTCGATTATGCGCGAGGCCGGTTCTCTTGATTATGCGCGTGATTACGCGAGCTCGCTTACCGATAAGGCAAAGGAAAAGCTCCTTCAGGAAATCGACGAGAGCAATGCTCGTGCGCTGCTCATTTCTATGGCCGATTATTTCATCAATCGCATGAAATAATGCGATGCTAAGGACGAAGCTATGATTCCTCAAGCAATTCATAGGGAAGGCGAAGCCGACGAGGGCTTTGAGCTAGGCGAACGTCTGCTGTATTTGCGCACGCCGTATTTTTCGGGCAAAGACGTCGAGCAGCTGCAAACGGCTCTCGGTGCGCTTGGTTTTGCATGCGGCGGCGTAAGCGGCACGTTTGGCGCCTACACCGAAGGGGCGCTGCGTAAGTTCCAGCTGAATATGGGCCTTGTGCCCGACGGCATCGCTGGCGTGAAAACGTATGCGACGCTGCGCCATTTGCACAATGCGTGGCAAGACAAGCCTCAAATCGAAGATCGCGCATACATGGGATTCGCACGTGCCGCCGATGTGCTTGAAAACCATGCTGTGTGTCTGTTCGGCACGGAAGAATACACGCGCAGCGTGGCATCGAATATGTCGAACTTGGCGATGGCGACGAATCCGCGTTCTAAAATGGTGAGCGCCGAAACGTTGCTCGTGCCTCCCGATGCGAATATGCTGCTTGCGCATATTGTGCGTTCGGGCAGGCCTTATGAAACGAATGTGCCACGCGTTGTGTGCGACGACCCTCAGGTGCTTGGTCGCCGCATTGCAAATGCGGTTGATGCGGCAAACGAGGCTGCTGAAGCTGGTCGTCCTCGCCGTATCGTTCTTGAAATCGTCGGTCCCGGCGTTGACGAAAGCGTGTCGGCCATCGAGCGAGCTGCTCATCACGATGCGATTACGCTTTTGGATGCATTCTGCAACGCGTTTTAAATTCAAAACTGTTTTCTTTTCAGGTTTCTGAAAGCCCGCCGTGTGCGGGCTTTTGTTTTTTGCGATGAGGGCTGGTAAAGTATCTTTCATATGATTTCAACCAGGCGATGGGGGCCGGGCTTATGGATAAACACATGAATCTTTCGCGCCGCGCATTTGTGGGTGGCGCTGCCGCATTCGGCGTTGCCATTGCGGCGCCGAAATTCGCTTTTGCTGAGCCTTCGGCAGCTGAAAAACAAGCAGAGGCCGATGCTGCGCTTCAGAAGTTGCTGAAGCTCAATTCCGATTTGGACCAGAAGGTCAAAGATTACGCCGCCGCGGTCGACGCTCACGATGCCGCCACGGCGAAGATGGACGAGTGCCAGGCGAAAATCGACGAAAACAACGAGCGCATCGAAGACCTTCAGGGCAAGCTCGGCAATCGTGCGAACAATATGTACCGCGATGGTCAGACCACGTTCCTCGACGTCATTCTGGGTTCCAATTCGTTCGATGACTTCATGAAGAACTGGGACATGCTTACCAGGATGAACGAAAACGACGCGAAGATGGTTGCCGAAACCAAGGAGTTGCGCGCCGATAACGAAGCGCAGCGCGATGAATACAGCAAGCAGGAACGCGAAGCGGCCTATCAAATGGAAGAGGCCGACAAGGCAGTGAAGGAAGGCACGGCGCTCGCCGAGCAATTCCAGGCCTCTTACGATGCGCTTTCCTCCGAGGCGCAGGCGCTGTACGATCAGGAGCGTCAGGCTGCACTTGCCGCCGAGGCCCAGGCGGCTATCGAACAGATTCAGCAGGAATCCGAATCTGAGCCTTCGAACAATAATGGCGCGAGCAACGACAATGGTGGCAACAGCAACAACGGCGGCGGGAATAATGGTGGTGGCGACACCTCGCCGAGCTACAGCACGAATAATTACATTCCGCCTTCGGGCTCGGTCGTCGATTTTGCGCGCAGCCAAATTGGTGTCCCGTATGAATGGGGCGGCAGCACTCCCAACGTCGGCCTCGACTGTTCTGGCCTTACGTCGTGGTGCTGGCAGCAGGCTACGGGTATCTGGATTGGCCGTACCGATAGCGCTCAGTACTCTTCCGCCCGTTGGCGTGGGCCGCTTTCCGAGGCACAGCCCGGTGATGTTTTATGGACGAGCGGCCATGTGGGCATTTGCACGTCTGCGGGTGGCGGTTCTTACATTCATGCTCCGCAGCCAGGTCAAACGGTATGCGAGTCGAGCTGGCCGCAATTCGTCTGCGCGCTTCGTTGGTAGCGAGTAAATACGTATGTATATGTTTCAGGCCTGTCCGCACGGACAGGCCTTTTATTTTTTATTCAGGTTGCTGAAATTTCACGTTTTGCGATTACATCGTAATAGGAGCGTACAAGTGAATCTAAGGCGCATCATCAAAGCACAATATGATGTGCTGGCTTTTGAATAACCCCTCATCATGCTGTCGAATTATCTTTAACATTAACAGTATTAAAAGAAGTAAAGTATATAAAAGATACCTGGTTTCATCTGCGACATTCGATTCTAGGTTTGTGAAAGCCATGTGCCGCTTTGGTTACATGGGGTGTAATTAACGCCGCGGCTTTGCTATCCTCGTTCGTCGGAAGTCTCCATTTCGACTTCCCGATACCATATGAAGGGGTTCGTTTATGACTACTTTAAACGCACGCTTGACGAGACGAGCCTTCCTCGGCGGAGCCGCCGCCTTTGGCGCCGCGGCCATGGTTTCTCCGAAGAATGCCTTCGCCGATCCTACGTCTGCCGATGTGCAGGCTCAGGCCGACGAAGCTCGTCAAAAGCTGAATTCTATGCGCGAGCAGCTCGGTGCTGCATCCGCGAATTACAACCAAGCCGTGCAAGAGCACGACGAGGCAGTCTCCAAGATGGACGAGTGCCAAACTAAAATCGACGATAACAACGCGCAAATCGACAAGCTTCAAGATAAGCTTTCCAAGCGCGCTCGCAACATGTATCGCGACGGCCAGACCACGTTCCTCGACGTCATTCTGGGCTCGAATTCTTTCGACGATTTCGCGAAGAACTGGGATACGCTCACCTCGCTGAATGAAAAAGATTCCGAGATGGTCGAGCAGACTAAGAATCTTCGCGCCGACAACGAGGCTCAAAAGCAGGAATATGCCAACCAGGCCGATATCGCCCAGCAGAAGGTCGAAGAGGCCGATGCTGCGCAGAAGCAGGCCGAAGAGCTTGTGCAGCAGTACCAAAACGAGGTTGACTCACTCGATTCCCAGGTAGCAGAACTGCTTGCCGAGGAAGAGGCTGCGGCTCAGAAGGCGGCGGAAGAGGCCGCTGCTGCGGCTGCCGCCCAGGCCGAAGCTGCTTCCTCTTCTAGCAACACCTCGAGTAGCGCCTCCAATAGCTCCGCATCCAGCGACAGCAGTTCGAGTGATAGCGCGACGAGTGGTAGCGCATCTGACAATGGCGGCGGCTCGTCTTCGGGAAGCAGCTCGTCTTCGAGCAGCAGCTCATCTTCGGGTGGCGGTTCGAACAATTACGGCGGCTCGGTCGTGGCCGCTGCGCAAAGCCAGCTCGGCGTGCCCTACGTGTGGGGCGGCACGGCATGGGGTTCGGGCCTTGACTGCTCCGGCCTGACGTCTGGCTGCTGGAAGCGTGCCGCGGGCATTTGGATTGGCCGTACGACATGGGATCAGATCGCTTCCGCCCAGTGGACGGGCTCGGTTTCCGAGGCTCAGGCGGGCGACGTGTACGCATGCGGCAGCCATGTGGCAATTGCTACGGGCGGCGGCGGATACATTCATGCTCCGCAGCCGGGCGAAGTGGTGTGCTACAGCTCGCTTTCGTGGTACAACCCCTTCTACTGCGCCTTGCGCTGGTACTAAGCGGGAATTGAAAGGCATCGACCCAGGTCGGTGCCTTTTTTCGTTAAGAGTGTGCATGAAGTCGGAAAAAAGTGCTTGCATTGTTCGGCGCGTGTGTTAACATATAGCCCGCTGTTTGCGAGAAGTCGGGACGTGGCTCAGTTTGGTAGAGCGCTGCGTTCGGGACGCAGAGGCCGCAGGTTCAAATCCTGTCGTCCCGACCATTTAATCGCACCAGCTTTTTTGTTTTCCGGCCATATTGGTCGGGCCCCAAAACTTGGAGGCTTGCATGAAAATCTTTGGTCTTGGAGTTCCTGAGCTCCTCATCATTCTGGCCGTTGCTCTGCTTATCTTTGGCCCCAAAAACCTTCCGAAGCTTGGTTCCGCGCTTGGCCGCACGGTGAAGAACCTGCGCGATGGCATGGGAAGCGCCAAGAAGGAAATGGACGCGTCTGAGGAAGAAGCTCCTGCCGACAAGCCCCGTAAAAAGAAGGCTGCTGCTGCAAAGAAGCAGGCTGTCGAAAAGGCCGAAGCGGAAGATGCGACCGAAGCTGCTGAGCCTGCTGCAAAGGCTGAAGAAGAGTAGCACATTCTCCCTTAAGGTAATATGCGGCGTGTCGGCTAGCCCGACATGCCGTTTTCTTATACGAGCACGCATTGCGTGCCCGTTTTAGTAAAAGGGCGGCGTTTTGCCGCTGAATCGATTTTTGAAATTAGGTGTCACGAAATGGGTAGCGATTACATCCTTACTCCCGAGGGCCGCGAGAAGCTCGAGCAGGAGCTGCATTACCTCGAAACCGAGAAGCGCGCCGAGGTTGGCGAGCGCATCAAGGTTGCTCGCGAATTCGGCGACATTTCCGAGAACTCCGAATATGACGATGCGAAAAACGAGCAGGGCATGGTCGAGGCTCGTATCGCCGAGATCAACCAGATTCTCTCTGAGGCCACGATCGTCGATACGCCGAAGAAGTCGAACAAGGTTACTGTTGGCGCTATTGTCACGGTGAACATGGGCGGAAAAGAGCGCGTATTCACCATCGTTGGTGGCGCCGAGGCCGACGTCGCTGCGGGCAAGATTTCCAACGAAAGCCCCGTTGGCGCCGCTCTTCTCGGCCACAAGAAAGATGAAGAAGTAACCGCCATCGGTCCCACTGGCCGTGAAATCAAGATGACGATTCTCAAGATCGAGCACTAAAAGTACGCTGGCCTTCCGGCCAGCGTACTTTGCTGCCGCTGCTAAGCCACACGGCGGGCATTTTCGCTTTCAGGCTTTGTAGGGATTTCGCCGTTCTGCCGAACGGCGAATGAAGCCTCCGCTGCGAGCCAGCCGGGCACCCCATCTTGGCATTCAGGCTTTGGCTTGCGTACCGAAGTACGCGGCGCTTCGCTTTCAGGCCAATATGGGGCACCCGGCCGGCTCTCGCTGTCGTGAGCACGAATGCGGTATCTCCCAGGCTTGAGCGCCTCGCCATCAAACGAATCTGCCTCGCTGAGCCGCGGGCGCGAATGCGATTTTTCCAACTCGCCATCGAAAGGGGCAGGGGATTGTCCTCTGCCCCTTTTATATTTGGTGCGAAAGCGACGTATAATCTGCGACCTTTCGCACTTGTCGCTTGACCTGCGATAGAATGCTTTTGTTCATCACCACATCTGGAAACGAAGAGGTTTTCAAATGACCGATACCGAAAACACCATTGCCCCTGAACTGCTCAACGACGAGCGTGCGCTGCGTCTTTCCAAGCGCGAAGACTACATCGCTCGTGGCGTGAACCCGTATCCCGAGCACTCCGAAGTGACTGACTACGTGCGCGACATCGTCGCGAAGTATGCCGACCTCGCGACCGGCGAAGACACCGAGGACGTCGTGAAAATCGGCGGCCGTATTGTGGCCAAGCGTGGCCAGGGCAAAATCATGTTCCTCGTGGTGCGCGACACCACGGCCGACATCCAGCTTTTCTGCCGCATCAACGATATGTCCGAGGCCGATTGGGAGCTTCTGCGCAACCTCGACCTGGGCGATATCGTGAACGTCGAGGGCGTTGTCGTGCGCACGAAGCGCGGCGAGCTCTCCATCGCTCCGCGCGCCCTTACGCTGCTTTCCAAGGCTGTGCGTCCGCTTCCCGAGAAGTTCCACGGTCTCTCTGACAAAGAGACCCGCTATCGCCAGCGCTACGTTGACCTCATTGTGAACGAAGACGTGCGCGACACCTTCCGCAAGCGTTCCACCATCCTTTCCACGTTCCGTCGTTACATGGAATCTGACGGCTACATGGAAGTCGAAACGCCGATTCTGCAAACCATTCAGGGCGGCGCTACGGCCAAGCCGTTCATTACGCACTTCAACGCGCTTGACCAGGAATGCTACCTGCGCATTGCCACTGAGCTGCATTTGAAGCGCTGCCTGGTTGGCGGCTTCGAGAGCGTGTTTGAGATCGGCCGCATTTTCCGCAACGAAGGCATGGACCTTACGCACAACCCCGAGTTCACTACCATGGAGGCTTACCGCGCCTACAGCGACCTCGATGGCATGAAGGCGCTCGCTCAGGGTGTTATCAAGGCGGCCAATGCCGCGGTGGGCAACCCCGAGGTCATTGAATACCAGGGCCAGCAGATCGATTTGTCGGGCGAGTGGGCGAGCCGTCCTATGACCGATATCGTTTCCGAGGTTTTGGGCTTCGAGGTTACCATCGACACGCCGGTTGACGTTCTGGCCGAAGCCGCGCGCAGCAAGGGTCTGGAAGTGAAGCCCGAGTGGACTGCAGGCAAGCTCATTGCTGAAATCTACGACGAGCTCGGCGAAGACACTATCGTGAACCCCACGTTTGTGTGCGATTACCCAATCGAGGTTTCGCCTCTTGCCAAGCGCTATGAAGACGATCCCCGTCTTACGCATCGCTTTGAGCTCGTTATCGCCGGCCACGAATACGCCAACGCGTTCTCCGAGCTTAACGACCCGGTTGACCAGGCCGAGCGCTTTGCCGCCCAAATGGTCGAAAAGGCCGGCGGCGACGATGAGGCCATGGAATATGACGAAGACTATGTGCGCGCCCTGGAATACGGCATGCCTCCCGCGGGTGGCATTGGCATCGGCATCGACCGCGTGGTCATGCTGCTCACCAACTCCGCGAGCATTCGCGACGTGCTGTTGTTCCCGCACATGAAGCCCGAGGCTGGTGCGAAGAGTGGCGCAAAGGCCGCCAAAGAGGCGCAGGATGCCGCTACGGCAAGCCCGTTTGTCAGCTCGATGATTCCGACCATCGACTACTCGAAGGTTACCGTCGAGCCCTTGTTTGAGGAATTCGTCGATTTCGAAACCTTCAGCAAGAACGATTTCCGCGTGGTGAAGGTGAAGGCGTGCGAGGCCGTGAAGAAGTCGAAGAAGCTTCTGGCGTTCAAGCTCGACGATGGCACCGATGTCGAACGCACCATTCTTTCGGGCATTCATGCCGACTATGAACCCGAAGACCTGGTGGGCAAGACGCTCGTGGCTATCACGAACCTGCCTCCGCGCAAGATGATGGGTATCGATTCGTGCGGCATGCTGCTTTCTGCCATCCATGAAGAGAATGGCGAGGAGCGCTTGAATCTGCTGCAGCTCGACAGCGCGATTCCCGCTGGCGCAAAGCTCTACTAACAATCAAAGGCCGTCCGCGAGGGCGGCCTTTTTCGTCTCTGGTTTCAGTAGATTCCGCACGAGTAGAACCGCACTTAATGTGCTGTTCGTCGCGAACAGGACTTGACCGAGCTGGAACCAGGGACGGAACCGCCGAGCCAGACGAGGTAAAGCGAAAGATTTGTTGGCGATGCTTGCTGGAATTTCTTCCTGAATGAAGGGCAGAACCGTCAAGCTAGAAGCCCAATTGATTGTCAACAAGAAGGTATCGCGCATGTGAAGCTTTGGCACTCATTGCGAATGAGTGCTAGCATACATTCAGCAACCTCTACAGAAATGGACCGTATATGGCATTCGATAAATTTACCGACAAGGCGCGACACGTCCTTGTGCTTGCCAGGGAAGAAGCCGCTGCGCTCAAACGCCCGCATGTGGGCACTGAGCATTTGCTGCTTGGCCTGGCGAAAGAGCCTGACGGCATTGCTGCGCAGGCTCTCGAACGCGTGGGCATAACGTACGAGAAGGCTCTTGAGGTCGTCGCCGGCATGGCCGAAGGCGAGCAAGAGGCCGAAGCGGGCGCGAACATCTCGTTCACGCCGCGCACCAAGCGCGTGCTGGAAAATGCGCTGCGTGAAGCTATGCAAATGGGCCAAAGCTATATTTCTACCGAACATTTGCTGCTCGGCATTGTGCGCGAAGGCGAGGGCGGTGCTATTGATGCGATGGCGAAGCTCGGCGTCAAAATCGACGCTGTTCGTTCCGCACTCAACGACTTGGTCGATCAGCCGACGCCCGTGGCTGCGGGCATGCCGTTTTTCGGCGGCGAGCCCCATGGCGAGAAGAGCATGCTCGAGCAGTTCGGTACCGACCTTACTGCGAAGGCCAAAGCGGGCAAGCTCGACCCCGTTATCGGTCGTGCGGCCGAAATCGAACGCGTGATGCAGGTGCTCTCGCGCCGCCAGAAGAACAATCCGTTGCTTATCGGCGAGCCCGGCGTAGGCAAAACCGCCGTTGTCGAAGGCCTGGCGCAGCTCATTGTGGCCGATCAGGTGCCCGATATCATTTCGGGCAAGCGTGTGATCACCCTCGATGTGTCCGCGCTGGTCGCAGGCAGCAAATACCGCGGCGAGTTCGAAGAGCGTCTGAAGAAGGTCATCAAGGAAGTCGTCAAAGACGGCAATATCATTTTGTTCATCGACGAAATGCATACCATCATTGGCGCGGGCTCTGCCGAAGGCTCCATCGACGCTGCCGCCATTTTGAAACCACCGCTGTCTCGCGGTGAGCTGCAGGTAATTGGCGCCACCACTACCGAGGAATACCGCAAGCATCTCGAGAAAGATTCCGCGCTCGCCCGTCGCTTCCAAACGGTGAACGTGAAAGAGCCGAGCGAGGAGCAAGCCCTGCGCATTCTCGATGGCCTTCGCGACCGCTACGAGGCGCATCATCATGTGCGCTATTCCGACGAGGCGCTGCAGGCCGCCGTCTCTATGTCGTCGCGCTATATCCAAGACCGTTTCTTGCCCGACAAGGCAATCGACGTGCTCGACGAGGCTGGCGCGCGCATGCGCATTCGCAATCGCACGCTGCCCGACGAGATTCGCAAGTTCGACGACGAGCTTCGCCGCGTTCGCCTTGACAAGGAAGAGGCGGCGTCGGCGCAAGAATTCGAGCGCGCCGCGCAGCTTCGCGACGAGGAAAAGCAGCTTGAGGAGCAGCGCGCCGAAGCTGAAAAGCGTTTTTCCGAGGAAAGCGACAAAGAACTCGCCAACATCACCGAGGTCGAAATCGCCGACGTGGTGAGCATGTCGACCGGCGTGCCCGTAAGCAACCTCACTGAAGCCGAAGCCGACAAGCTTTTGCGCATGGAAGGCGTGCTGCATGAGCGCATCGTCGGCCAGGAAGAGGCTGTAACGGCGCTGTCGAAGGCCATTCGCCGCAGCCGCTCTGGTTTGAAAGATCCGAAGCGCCCCAGCGGTTCGTTCATTTTCCTCGGCCCTTCGGGCGTGGGCAAAACCGAGCTTTCCAAGGCGCTCGCTGAGTTTTTGTTCGGTACCGAAGACGCACTTATCACGTATGACATGTCGGAATACATGGAGAAGCACAGCGTGAGCCGCCTGGTCGGTTCGCCTCCGGGCTATGTGGGCTTCGACGAGGGCGGCCAGCTTACCAAGGCCGTTCGCCAGCGTCCTTATTCGGTCGTGTTGTTCGACGAAATCGAGAAGGCGCATCCCGATGTGTTCAACATCTTGCTGCAGATTCTCGAGGAAGGCCGCCTTACCGATTCGCAGGGCCGCTCGGTCGACTTCCGCAACACGGTTATCATCATGACCTCGAACGTGGGCGCTCGCCAAATCGCTGAAACCGCGCCGCTTGGCTTCACGCCCGATTCGCAGAAGGGCCTTTCCGATAAGGAAATCAAGAGCCGCGTGATGAGCGAGATGAAGAAGCTCTTCAGGCCCGAGTTCTTGAACCGCCTCGACGAGATTATCGTGTTCAAGAGCCTTACCGAAGAGCAGATTGCCCAAATCGTCGATCTCATGGTTGCCGACCTGCGCGATCGCCTTATCGCCATGGATATGACCATCAATCTTACGCCGGAGGCCCGTGCGCTTGTGGCTAAGGAAGGCACCGATACCACGATGGGCGCTCGTCCGTTGCGTCGAGCGATTCAGCGTCTGCTCGAAGATCCTATTTCCGAGCAGCTGCTTGCCGGCACGTGGCATGCAGGCTCGGTTATTGATGTCGATGTGAAAGATGGCGAGCTAACTTTCACGCCTGGCACAGGAGAGATTCCCGCGCCGCGAAAACGTGATAGCATTGCACACGAAGCAGAATCGTTGCTGCCGCAGTTCGATTTGTCGCATGCCGGGGCGCCAAGCCATGGTGGCGGCGTGTCGAGCGACGGCGCGGCTGATTAACGAACCATAGGCGCAGCCTTCGCGGTGGCGCCATGCGAGGGGGCGTCTGTGGGCGCCCCCTTGTTGTTGAGGCCATGAAAGGGGAGCCCATGAGCGCACCGGAGAATGTGAGAACCGTGGGAGGTGCAGCCGAGTTTGGAGTTATCGACCCGGTGTTTGTGCCTACGGCGCTTGTTGAAGTCGCCGAAGATGCGGCGGCGCGTCTCGATTTGAGCGAAACCGGCGCGAGAACGGTGCATTTTTCGGGCAAGGTGTCGAAGAGCCCGAAGACGGCTGCCATTATTTTGGCGGGCGGCTCGGGCGAGCGTTT
>UMLL01078508.1_pt1 | contig 11737 bp, 7 predicted proteins | sample 1966591 | NCBI WGS metagenome assembly UMLL01 (sample SAMEA4836200, study PRJEB28245) | human gut metagenome | biome: gut microbiome; material: fecal sample | place: Denmark | collected 2008 | reverse complement strand
GGTATCTGTACGGCAGGTTCATCGTCCGATCTCGATGCGGAACACAAGCCGTTCGGCATCGCGCTCCCGTTCGACATGCGTCAGCCGCACCGTGCGGCAGTGCGCCGCTCCCGCGAGGCGCTCGACGAAGGCCGAGACGTCGCCCGCCGCAGGAGCCGTACCCGCGATGACGACCGTCCGCTCCTGCCGCTGCAACGGCTTCTCCGCCTCGAAGCGTACGGCGAGCGGTTCGACGGCCAGCTGCGTCAGCACGACCTGCTCCGGCACGGCCGCCGCGATGCGGTCGCACACGACGGCGCGCGGCACGGACGGCTGAGCCGAAAACTCCTCCAGCAGCGCCCGCTGGCGGGTCGTAACGTCGGCGGCGGTCGAGGCGGTGCGTTCGCGTACCGACAGCTCCGCCTGCAAGGTTCGGCTGCGGGTGCCCAGCGACGGAGCGAGGGCGGCATTGGCGGCGAGCAGACAGAGGAAGAACCCAAGCACCGGCAGTGCCACCCGCCGCACGACGGCCTGCGCCAGCGACGACCCTTCGGCCGTGGGGCGCAGCAGCTGCCGCCAGCGAAAGCCCTCCCGCCAGCGTGCCGCGGCGGCATCGGGCGCCAAAGCGACGAAAACGGCCTGCGGATGGATGCCGGCTCCCGTCAGTTCGGCCAGCACTCCTTGCAGCCGCTCGCGCCGCACGAAGGCGATCCGGCCGTCGTGTTCGCTCCACAGGAAGGTCGCACCGTCGTCGCGCACCCGCGCGGCGAGCTGCGAGTCGGCAGGCTTTACGATCGTACCGTGGCCCGAGACCGTGACCGCGGCGACGCCTTTGGCGACCGCCGCCGCATCGTAGTCCGTACGCTGTGGCTCGCTGCCCATCTTGCAGCGCCACGCCGTAATCGTATGGCCGTCGGGTGTCAGCACGACGTCCAGCACCCAGACGGGGCCGAGGATATAGGGGAAAAGATTCATCGTTTTTTTGCTTATTCCTTTATGTCCTTTTTGTTCCGGCAAAAAGGACGAAAAACCGGCCGACAGATGCCTTCGGCGGCTTCGCACGGCCTAACGCTGGCTCCGGGCGACTATTCGCGGAGGTGCAAGTACCTCGTCCCCTCCGCTCGCGCTTTTAGTCCGTGCTGCACGGATCGCCTCCGGCATCGAGTCGGTTGTTTCCGATACCGCTCCGGGCGTTCGAACCGTCGTTCGATTTGCGTCCGTCTCCGGTGCAATGCGGATCATGGTAACATGCCAAATTTAATCTTCACTCGATGACCGTGGGTTTGATGAAGATATTGAGCGTGCGGTCGACCTTGTTGCGCTTCTCCTTGCCGAAGAACCACTTGATGACGGGCACGCGCGCCAGCAGCGGCACGCCGCGCGAGGAGCGCTCCATCGTGTTGCGATCCAGCCCGCCGAGAAGCACCATCTCCTCGTTCTGCACCTTGACGATCGACTTGAAGCTCCGCGTGGCCGTCCCCGGCGGGGCGTCCTCGGCGGCGCGGTCGGTGAACTCCGTCTGCTCGAACTCGATCTCAAGCGTTATGTGCCGATCCTCCGAAACATAGGGCGTGACCTTGATCGAGAGGTTGGCATCGACCGACTTCCACTGGTAGGACTCCGACGAGATGGGATTCTGCGTACCGTAGTAGTTGTTCTGCACCTCCTTGTAATACTGCGTCTCGCCGCTGGTGAGCACCGCCTCGTGACCGTTCAGGGTCGAGAGCTTCGGCGTGGAGAGCAGGCGCACCACCCCGTCCTCCTCCAAGGCTTGCAGGTTCAGGTAGAAGTTCGGCGTCACGCGCCCCAGATTCACCGTGCCCCGGATGCGTCCGAGCAGATCGTTCACCGCATTCGCTTCGAAAGTCATCTCCACGCCCGGCGAGAGCGTTCCGGAGGTCTTCACCGCCTTATCGCCCACGCCGGCACCCAGACCGATCTCGTGGATCTTGCTCTTCGTGACGTCGGCGATCAGAATCTCCATCGTCACCAACGGCACGGGTTTGTCGATGCCGCGCAGAAAGGTTTCGACACGCGCCACGTCGCGCCGGTCGCCCGAGAGGATCAGGGCATTCAGGTCGGGGAAGGTCTTCACCGCGACGTTCTGCTTCAACGCCTCGGGGATGATCCCCTCGACCTGCGACACGGCGCGGTAGACGAGCGGCAGGACCGTCGCCGACGCGAGACCGTCCGTCGCGGCCGCGCCGAAGATCCAGACGCCCCGCTCGCAATAATAGCTGTAGGGCGAGCCTTTGAGCAGCACCGAGAGCAGCGTCTCGAAATCGGTATTCTCGACCCAGATGCCGGCCGTGAGATTCACGGGCGACTGGAAAAAGTAGTCGAGCCGCAGCTCGTCGCACAGGTCGAGAATCACCTCCTGCACGTTGCCCCGTGCGATGCGGGCCGTGATGCGCCCCAGCGAGTCCACACGCAGCTCGTCGGGCGTGAACTGCCTCCGGCGCGTATAGGCAGGGCCTGACGACGTCTTGCCGCCCTGCGCGGCCGGCTCCGCGCGCCACAGCGTCCATACGTCCTGCACATCCCGCTCGGCAAGCAGACCGTTGACCGCGGCGAGCGTCCGCAGCGCGTCGTCGAAGGGCATGCGCCGCACGTAGCCCGAGACCTTGCTGTCGTACAAAGGCTCGGGGATGACGACGTTGCGCGCAGAGAGCCGCGCGATCTTCTTCGCCACGTCGATCAACCGTTCGCCGCGCAGGTCATAGGAGAGCGTCGTATCGGCCGCAACATAGGCGATGTCGGGATCGGGCGCCGGAGCGGGCGGTGCTGCGGCCGGAAAGATCGAGAGGATGTTGCCCGCCGTGGCGATGTCCAACCGGTATTCGCGGCAGAGGAACCGCACCAGATCGTTGACCCGGGCCCGGCGGAAGTTGCACGACACGGGGACGTTCTCCACGCCGCGCACCGACACGTTCACGCCGCTGGCGCGCGCGATGTTGCGCAGCAGCTCCGACAGCGACAGACGGCCCGACGTGACGTCCACCTCGCGCCGGAATGTCGAGTCGCGCCCGACGAGTGCCGCCAATTCCGCGTCGATACGTGACAGACGCAAAGAGTCGGGGGCGGACGGCGGATTCGGTGCAACCGTCCGATGGAGTGAATCCGAAGACGGGTTCACACCAGCGGATATTTCAGTCCGCTGTGCCGGACAGAGCACAGGCAGGATGCAAAGAAGTAAAAACGCAAGCGTGTATCGTCGTTTCATAGGCTTGGATCAGTAGTTCAACAGGGGTATCACTTCGTCGAGAGAGGTCTCGCCGCGTCGGAAGAGGTCGACGACGGCATCGCGCAGCGACGGTATGCCGCGCTCGGCCAGCAGCGGTGCGACGTCGGTGCGGCCGGAGCGTACGGCAGCCGCCAGCTCGTCGTCCAGCGGGATCACCTCGTAGACGGCCCGCCGGCCTGCATAGCCCGTGTAAAAGCAGCGTTCGCAGCCCACGGGCTCGAAATGGCTCCCGGGCGCCGTCTCTCCCAACAGGCGCCGCACGATCGGGTCGGCCGCGACCTCGCGCTTGCAGTGCGGGCACAGAAGCCGCACGAGGCGCTGCGCGACGGTCATGACGAGCGTGTCGGCGACCAAGTAGGGATGCACGCCCATGTCGGCGAGACGCGCCACGGCACCCCACGCCGTGTTGGTGTGGATCGTCGAGAAGAGCAGATGTCCCGTGAGCGACGAACGCACCGCCATCTCGGCTGTGGCCCCGTCGCGGATCTCGCCCAGCATGATGATATCGGGATCCTGCCGCAGGAACGTGCGCAGCGCAGCGGTGAACGTCAGTCCGATCTCCTCCTTGAGCTGCACCTGATTGACCCCTTCGAGCGTGTACTCGATCGGGTCTTCGATCGTGAGGATGTTGTCCGTCAGGGCGTTCAGCCGCCGCAGCGTGGCGTAGAGCGTCGTGCTCTTGCCCGAGCCCGTAGGGCCGCAGATCAGCACCATGCCGAAGGGCCGGGCGATGGCGCGGCAATAGTCGTCGTACTGACGCTCGGAGAAACCCAAGTTGCGCAGCTCCAGCAGCTCGACGCGCCGCGTCAGCAGGCGCAGCACCACCTTCTCGCCCCAGATCGTCGGTAGCGTCGAGACGCGCACGTCGAACTTCTCGCCGTCGCGGTCGTAGCCGATGCGGCCGTCCTGCGGCAGCCGCTTTTCGGAGATGTCGAGGTCGGAGAGAATCTTGATCTGGTTCACCAGCGGCATGTACTGCGCCCGCTCGACGACGTAACGCTCGGCGAGCTTGCCGTCGATGCGCATACGGATGCGGCAGCGCTGCTCGTAAGGCTCCAGATGGATGTCGCTGGCGTTGTCGCGCAGCGCCTCGCCGACGAGCGCGAAGAGGAACTGCCGCCCCTGTCCGATCTCGGCCGTGCGGCCCGCCGCGACGGTCGTCGCCTGCGTCGCCGGGCGGTAGTGCTGCGATAGCATCCGCTGCAGCTTGTCGTCGGCGATCGGCACGACCTCCGTAAGCCAGCCGTAGAGCACCTCCAGCTCCTCGACGGCCTCCGCGTAGTCGTGGGACTGCTCGCCGTAGCAGCGCACCCTGTCCGCCTCGCGTGCGAACGGCACGAGGCGGTATTCGGCGGCCTCCTGCGCCGTGAGCAGGCGGAGGATCTCCGTAGGGATATGCGTCGAGGTTACAGCCATAAGCGGAGGAATTGAAGGGTGGCCCAGCCGATGAGCACAATGCCGCCCGCGCCGACGAAGGGGATCGTGCGCCGCCGACGGCCGCAGCAGACCCACCGGAGGAGGGCGACGACGCAGGCGGCGATCAGAAACCGCAGAAACTCCGTCGGTGCGAACAGGGGTGCGACGGCAAGCAGAAAGAGGACGTCGCCGGCACCGAATGCGTGTCGCACAGACAGCCGCCGCAGGCGGAGATAACCGACCAGAAGCATTCCCGACAAAAGCAGCAGCGCCGCATTGCCCGCCGTTTGCAGCAGCATCGTCCGCCAGCCCTCCGTCAGCCACGCTGCGGCACCGGCCGCGACGCCCAGTACGGCCAGCCACGACACGCTCACGCGCCGCGTGCGCCAATCCTCGCAGGCGAGAACGGCGGCGGGAACGAGCGGCAGGAGGTATGGCCACGAGCGGAGCATGGGGTGTCAGTCTTTGACCGTCTCGCGCAGGTTTTTATCCTGGTCGATCTCCCAGACATTATAAATTCCGTCGCCGTCGAAATCCACGACGGCCGTGGCCGTGGCACGGAACCCGTGCTCCGAGGCTTCGACGATCTCGATGCGGTAGTTGGCCTGCCCGCCGTCGCTCACCAGCCGCGACTGCTCGAAGCCAAGCTCATCCAACGACGACGAATAGCGCGAATAGGTGTAGAAGTTCGACCGCTGCAACGTATGCAGGTAGGTAAGCTGCTGCTGCGCTTCGGTGGCCTTGGCTCGCGAGATCAACGGCATCAGATTCGGCAGCGCGATCAGCACCAGAATGCCGATGATGACCAGCACGACCAACAACTCGGGCAGCGAAAAGCCGCGGAGCATGAGCTTTTCGGGATGTAGTTTTTCAAACATAAGCGGGTGTATTTGCTTTTAACAAAGTTAGAAAGCCTCCCTTCGGAAAACAAGCTTTTCGAAGGCTTTTACTTGCTTAACACATGAATCATAACATACTGTTAAACAGTATTTTGGAAAAATATAAATCTTAACTATGTTTTAACAGTTCCGATGCGGTTTGATTGCGTCCGAGAACGGCAGGTCCAACGGAATAAAAAATACCGTGATTGGAATATTATCACGGCATTTACAGAGAGCCCAATATAAATTCATTCTGCAATATTTTCCATTTTCATACCTAATTTTCGGAGGCGCTTCTTAATACGGTGGAATTTCACATAAAAGCAGTTGATACTTTTCAGATCGAAAATTACACATAACTCTTTTCTGGAAAATCCGGCATCGATCAAACCGCAGAGGAACAGCTCGTTTTCATTGTGGCACAGTCTTGCAAAATGATGGTTATGAGGAATAATTCCGGCATCTTTTAATTTTTCGACCTGAATCTCATTGTAGAATTTTTGAGAGAACACCATGGGCTGATTCTTATACAAGTATGAAAGACCGATGACTCTACGTAACAACCGTAGACGATTATCTGCGAGACGACGTAATAACCTACACTGATAAACTTCATAAATAATGATGCCGGCAAATCCGACTGCAAGCGTCCCGAGTGTGTAAATAGCCCATTTCATGATAAGCCTCCTTTCCATTCAAAGAAAGCACATACAGCAAAAATACGTTCCTTCATAATTATATAAGTTAAGGGTTAATAATGGGCTATGGCTGTTTTATTCGCAATATTTATTGTAATATTGTAGTTGAATCAAGTTGCCTGACGGCAAAGTTTTTGTTGCACACGCATGGCATACGATCGAAAATTCCGTCGTTTGGCGAGAGAATAACGACTCTGGTTAGAGGGATTGATTATAGATACGAGCCTTTTATTAAAAACACGGCCCGCAGCACTTGCAAGATTCAAATAAATTAGCCACAATTTCTCGAATAACAAGTGCAGGGCCGTGCCATTTTCACGTCCTCCACCTGTCTATTTATTCGAGTTATTGTGGCGTTTGAATCTTAATAAACAGACTGGATAACTATCCTGATATTAAATCTATTACCTTCCTTTTTACTGTCTTACTGTATTTATCAAAACAAATATAGTAAAAAAAGTTTATCCAAACAACCTCTTCTTATTCTTTTCTTGTTTCGGCCTCTAATCGAGGTCGATTTTGTTTTCAAACGGACATGTTAAGATAGATGTAAGAAGGGTGAAAGAATTATATTTTTTCATTCTGTTGATAATCAATAATATATATATCAAGCGCTAAGATTTTCCCCGAACCGATCGGGTTATTCGATGTTAAATTTGTATAACCTCACCAGCTATTCATTATAAAACCCTAAAACCAGAATATTATGAAGAAGACTTATCAATTACTATTTCACGACGATGCGACGAAGAGAACCCGATTCAGAATGGAGATAGTCTTCTCGCTTATCCTTTGTATATTCGTATTCGGACCAGTACCAATTTTTGCACAAGCAGTCTTGCCTCCGGGAACAGCGCCATCCACAACTTCAGTAACCGTAAGAGCCCAACCACTTTCTCCACAGGCTTGGAGTTTCATGCACTATGGTAGTGATACCCCAAATCTTTATACGGGAACAGTCAATATGTCTATACCTCTATATACTTATAAGGATGCAGATTTCGAAATTCCTATATTCGCTACATATGCATCAAACGGATACAACCCCAATGAACCGCAAGGAACGATGGGGCTTGGGTGGATGTTGAATGTCGGAGGAATAATAACTCGAGAAATTCGCGGTGCAGTAGATGATTTTGAGGGGCATCCCGGAATCCAGACATTTCTTGTCCCTCCGGAAATTTCAGGGAATCATTATTATGGATATTATTTCCGCCATAAGCTGAATATTCCGAATTCGCTACAAAATGCTTTTGACCGCGAAAAAGAATATGTTGGTCCTTGGAACCCATACTTTGATATCGTAAATAGCAAATTCTATGAAACGGAATCTGATATATATTCATTCAATTTTTTAGGACACTCCGGAAAATTTGTACTGGCTCCTGAACAAAAAATTATAGTATACGGCAGCAATCATCCATCTGGAGAATACGATATACAACTGTTTACCGAAACATTGGCATATGAGTCCACAGCAGTGGGAGGCGTGGAATATACAGTACGAATTTATAAAATATGTATCACAACAGGTGATGGTTATAAATATACCTTTATCAATAGGTGTGATCCAGATCAAATCGGTAATCTAACAGATGAGATGTATTTTGGATCGACAACGCATGAACGATATTTGACTTGGTATTTAAGTCGCATTGACAGTCCATCCGGACGGACTGTCACATTTCGATATACAGAAAAAAATTATATGCGGTTTCAACCATGTATACAAAAATATGGCTATTCCGATAGTTCGGATCAAATAGCCAAATATGACTGTAATCATTATGTTTATGAATATTGTAATCCAATATATAATGGAAATGTTAATGCTCCCACTTATTCAGATTATCAAATCTATTCTATTGAAACCGATATCGGTACCATCATGTTTTCCCATAGAGCCAAACCCCAACAGGAGTTTTGCGACGGATCGAAGTCATATAGGTATCAAATGTTATTTACGACAGATCTACTGGATAAGATGACGGTGAAAGATAAAAATAACAATGTCATAGATCAACATACATTCAAATATAAATATACACAGGGTAATTCCATTCCACTTCTTGACTCATTGACATTTTTAGATGGTCGTACTTATGCCATGTCCTATTATCATGAAGACAAAATATTCCCATATTATGGTGTAACATATACCGATTACGGGGGATATTTTTCCGGCTATCCTAATGATCCGAATTATAACATTTACCGCATAAGAGAAATTCAACAAAAGACTTCTTATACCGGAACGATGTATGGCATGCTCAAAAAAATCATCTATCCCACAGGTGGCTCATCAGAGTTCGAGTATGAGCAAAATGCTTATTCCCAGATTATCGTTCGTAGGGACGAAAACAGCGCGCCTTATCTGACTAATACAGAAGGGATGAATGTAGCAGGCGCAGGTGTCCGAATAAAAAAAATCATCGAAAAGCCGACAGAGGATGCTGTAGGCACAAGTAAAGAGTATATCTATACGCAAAATAATCTCAGTACTGGTATTTCATTATATTATCCTAACGGTATGTTTACTGGAGAAACGGAAAACTACGCAGCCGAAACGAGAGGCGTGCAACCGATATATATAGGTAATAATATATATAATTTACCAGCGAATGCGAATATTTATATTGACAGGCCTTTTATCGAATATTCCAAGGTGACGGAAAAGAACAGCGACGGCTCTCGATCCGAATATGAATTCAGTACTTATGTCGATATTCCTGATGACCCGACTATTTTCGATTCTGCAGGATATACTGACGGTACTTTGCAATCACGGGGATATCGGACCAATTGGTTCCGTACTCCGGCAAGTATGGCTGCCAACCGTGGTAAATTACTACGAAAAACGATTTATGATGATTCGGGACATAAAGTCAAACAGGAGATAATGATTTATGACAAAACCGTTCAACTTCCTTATTTGGAACAAGCTCGACCGGGAAACTATTATTATTATCTCACGAAGCAATATACGGGCGAATATCCGTTGATTGAACAGCAAAGCATCGAATATTTCAATAATGCAACGGACTCTACCTGTGTGCATCAATTCACGGAGTACAACGCGTTGAATCAAAAGAGTAAGATCAGCCAGCGCCTTTCTGACGGCCGTCTTAAATCGGTTCGTACAACCTATGTCGGAGACATTGATAAATCAGCTCGAGATACTGTGCATAAAACCCTTATTCAAGCTAATATGCTGAATTATCCGTTGGAGCAAACGATTACAATCGGGAGTACCAACAGCATTATCGGCGATACTCTTTTCAACTATAGTCTATATCCGTTGGTTCGTAATGGTTCGGCGAGTATAATCTATCCTCGTTTAACCGGAAGAAAGGCTGCGGTGTTATCTCAACCGCAATCCTCCAACAGTACCTTAACCTACCGTTCACTGGAACAATGCAAATATGGAAAATTTGGACGAGTGATAGAAGTTACAGATCCGGCTGGTCGGGTTACGAGTTTTGTTTGGGGGTATGGCGGTACGCAAGTCGTGGCGAAGGTCGAAAACTTGCCAATCGAAGACCTCCTAAAACTATCCGGGTTCAGGAATGCTGATACAACGCCCTTTTCTGCGGGGCTGTCCAGTGCCGATAATACCATTTTGAGAAGTGTTTCAGATGCATATGTCACTACATATCAATATGAACCGCTCAAAGGTGTATCGCAGATCGAAGATCCTTCCGGTCGCAGGATATTCTATGAATATACGGATGATGGCAAACTGAAATCCATTAAAGATGATAAAGGGTATGTCATCAATCAATACGAATATCATTTCTCAACCAGTAAATAATAAGATCATTATGAAAAAGCTATATTTGATAATAGTAGCGAGTTTTATCGGCATACTGACCTCATCCGCATATCCGGTTTGGCATCCCGATTTGGGAGAACCATTTATGAAGCAGGACACCATTGCATGGGATTGCGAACATTATACGTTCGTAGTCGAATCAGGCGAAGAGTTCGGAACGGGGGATATTGGGGCGTCATTCAATGAACAGCTGCAAGCCGAAGGAATATCATGGATACGCGTGTTATATGTAGAAAATCCTGCGGACGGATGTTACGAAATCGATTTTTCTATTTCAAAGAATACGTCAAACATCTATCGGGCTGTTCTTTTTGGATCCAGCACAACAGGTAAATATTTTACACTCATTCAACGAGGCCAAAATGAAAGGCCGACGGCAAGCGTACCGCCTATTAAAATCTATACGATCGTACCCGGGTGCGAAACGACCATATCATTGGATTGGACGGACAAAGGAAGAACTTATTATCTAAAAAAAATAATAGAAGGAAATAGCACTGTAACAATAGCTACGATAAACGGGACCGGACGTTCGGAAACATTTTGTTCGAGACTTTCTCCCGGGGAATACGAAATACCGGATGTAAATAACGGTGAATTTTCCGTACAATACGATCGCGTATTTACCATACGTTATCAAGTGGGAGATGAATATTGCGATATAGACGCCGACGGAGGCATATATGATTTGTATTTCAATCGGATCAATGACGCTGGAAATATGATCTCTATAACCTGTTTAGAAGATCTCGAATTTCTGGAGAATGCATTTAATGAATATAATTCCGGTAATTCAATAAACTGGAACAATCATATGCGAATTACCTATGGGTATGACGAAGAACAGTGCTTGGGATATATTCGGGTGATTTGTCCTCCGAATTTAGGGCGGGCAGATATTGAAAACTATTCGATGTTGCATGGAATTTCTGGCGATGAAATTTCTTTTTTCCAAGGAGGTGCCGGCTCAATCTCAGCAGATGTTTCCTATAAAAAAGATATGCAAAATTCGATGCTCTATGCTGAAATTACCTCGCCACAGATTGACGTGGTATATAAGTTTTATAAGGATGATGTGGAATTGAGCAGACGAACGGGATTTATGTCTGTCATCACGTTCTCGACGCCGATAGCAAAAGGCCGTTACAAAGTTACAGCACACTATGGATCAGAAGAGGTCGAACTGAATTCATATACAATAAACAGTGATTCTGGATTCAATTTTCCCAATAATAAAAACTGGATTTATAGTCGTACGGCGAATGGAGCCAATAGCTCTCATGATATCGTGTATTTCGACGGTTTAGGGTATGAGACGCAACTTGTCAATATCAATGCCTCCGGTGACGGTATGTCCGATGTCATTACGCCGATTGTCTATGACGAAATGTATCGTATGACACATAAATACTTGCCTTATCCTGTTAAGAATAACGAAGGCAATTTTATTTCATCGGCTATTTCGAAACAAAATACATACTATGCGGAAAAATACCCGACGCAATCAAATGCGACATCCGCATATGCTTTTGGATATGATCAATACGAAAAATCGCCACTCAACCGGATTGAGAAATCATTCAAGCCCGGGAAAACGTATCAAGAAAATGCTCTCCACGCAGAAACGATCGTTTATAAAACAAATCAAGGCAGCGAGATAACCGGAGCCCGACAGATACAGTTGATG
>UMLL01020522.1_pt1 | contig 11745 bp, 8 predicted proteins | sample 1966591 | NCBI WGS metagenome assembly UMLL01 (sample SAMEA4836200, study PRJEB28245) | human gut metagenome | biome: gut microbiome; material: fecal sample | place: Denmark | collected 2008 | reverse complement strand
GCTGTCCTCCGTCATATATCAATCAAAATGATTTTTTAATCCCCGTCCCAGAAAAATCATCGGTTGGTTCGCTCGCAAGGTGGCTAAAATAGCCCTGTCCCAAAAAGACTGGGTATTGGGCGTTGACAGTTAGCGAGCCGTAGGTAAAATATCAACTTGTCCTGGGGACGTAGCTCAGTTGGGAGAGCGCTGCCGTCGCATGGCAGAGGCCGAGGGTTCGACTCCCTTCGTCTCCACCCTTGGATTTGATAAGCCGCTGACATTGTGTCGGCGGCTTTTTTTAAAAAGAAAGGGCTGAACTATGGCCGAGCTTGAGTCCCAACCACTGTCTGCCGAGGAGCGCGCCGAGTTGGAAGAGCTCCGCGCCGAGAAGACACGCCGCGAGGAGCAGGAAAAGGCTCGTCGCGAGCGTGAGGAGCTGGCTGCCCTGCGTGCCGAGCGCGCGAAGGCCGAGGAAGCCGCCGCGAACGTCGCCCCCGCGCCCAAGCCCGCACCCAAGCCCGCCGCTGCGAAGCCTGCGCCCACCGCACCCAAACCTCAGCCTAAAAAGGCCGCCCACCCCAAGCCCATCGAGCCCAAACCGAGCCGTGATGAGATGACGTTTGCCCAGCGCATGGTCACCTCTAAGGAGCCTACGGCCGAGAATGAGATTCCCGGTATGGCTCCGGCTCAAAAGATCATCATCGTGCTCGCCCTGATCGCGTTTGTCGTCTTTATGGGCTACACGATCCTGACCAGCATGGGGCTGCGCTAGCCGATTCACGCCGGCCGCCATGCCCGCATATTCCGTCCCAACCAACCCTCAACCTCTGTACAACGCATTCGAAAGGTCGCCCCATGGCTTTGACCGATACCTCGCATCCCACCGACATTGCAATGCTCACCGATCTGTACGAGCTCACTATGGCCCAGGGCCTGTGGGAGAGCGGCAAAGCCAATGAGCAGGGTTGTTTTACCGCGTTTTATCGCGACCATCCGTTTGGCAGCGCGTACGCCGTCATGTGCGGCACCGCCGAGCTGCCCGAGCTCGTCGAGAACCTGCACTTTACGTCCGAGGACATCGAGTACCTGGCCTCGCTCCAGGCTCCGGCCGGTGGCGCGATGTTTAAGCCCGCATTCCTCGACTATCTGCGCAACTTCCGCGCGCACGTGAATATCGACGCCGTGCCCGAGGGCGAGCTCGTGTTTCCGCGCGAGCCCATGGTGCGTGTCACCGGCCCTGCGCTGGAGTGCCAGTTGCTCGAGACGGCGCTGCTCAACATCGTCGGCTTCCAGACGCTCGTTGCCACCAAGACGGCGCGCGTGGTGCTGGCGGCCGACGATCGTCCCGTGGCTGAGTTTGGCCTGCGCCGCGCCCAGGGTCCCGATGGCGGTCTGGCCGTTGCGCGCGCGAGCTACGTTGCCGGCTGTTCCTCTACGTCCAATGTGCTTGCCGGACGCCGTTACGGCATCCCCGTCTTTGGCACGCATGCGCACAGCTGGGTGATGAGTTTTGATTCCGAGCTTGAAGCTTTCCGCGCCTTTGCCAAGTCGAGCCCCAAGAATTGCACGCTGCTCATCGATACCTACGACGTGCGCGAGGGCTGCGAGCATGCCATTACGGTTGCCAAGGAGATGGAGGCGGCGGGAGAGCGCCTGTCGGCTATTCGCATTGACTCGGGCGACCTGGCCAAGCTCTCCAAGTATGTCCGCGGTCGTTTTGATGCCGAGGGCCTGCCTTATGTGGGGATCTCGGTTTCCAACGACTTGGACGAGTACACGATTCAGTCACTGATCGACCAGGGCGCGCCCATCGATAGCTTTGGCGTGGGCACCAAGCTCGCGACCTGCTACGATCAGCCGGCGCTGGGCGGCGTGTACAAGCTTTCGGCCCGTCGTGCGAGTGAGACAGATCCGTGGACGCCGGTGGTCAAGCTCTCCGAGCAGCCCTACAAGCGCACGATCCCGGGTGTGCAGCGCGTGCGCCGTTATTACGACGGCTTTGGCGGCCCAGTTTGTGACATGATTTATGACGAGGATCATCTGGCAGGGGAGGGCGCCGCGCGCGGCAATACCCTCGTAGCCGTGAACGATGCCGCCCTGGTGACCGATGTGTCCGAACTCGAATATCGCGAGCTGCTGGTGCCGATCGTGCGCAACGGCAGTGCGGTGGCTCCGCGTGAGAACATCGAGGATGCGCGCGACCGCTGCGCTTGGTCGCTCGATCATCTGGACGCGGCGTACAAGCGTTTCCTGTACCCGCAGACCTACGTAGTGGGCATGGAGCAGGGCTTGGCTCAGGTGCGCGACGAGCTCGTGCGCAAGAACATGGCCGCGGCTTCGGCCTTCCCCTGGGCAAAATGATCCATAGGGGACGGAGGAAAACGAATTATTATCGCTTGTCCCGTGCCTGCTGTTCTTTGCTCGCTCGTTCGCTGAGCAATTGATTGGTTTGACGTATGACGACTTCTTATAAAACGATGGTGGTAAAGATCGGTTCATCCACGGTGGTGGGCACCGACGGCAAGGTCAACCGCGCCTTTATCGGCGGCCTGGCCGATCAGGCCGCGGCCCTGCGTAAGCTCGGCTGGCGTCTGGTCGTGGTGAGTTCGGGCGCTATTGCCTGCGGTTATCCCGTGCTGGGCTTCGATCGCAAGCCGGTCGGCGACCTGCCGAGCCTGCAGGCCTGCGCCTCGGCCGGTCAGTGCATCATCTCGTCGGCCTACGACGAGGAGTTTCATGCGCGGGACCTGCTCACCTCGCTCGTGCTGCTCACGCGTCACGACACGGCGCGTCGCACGTCCTATCTGCACGCGCGCGACGCCCTGCTGCGTCTGGTGGAGCTGGGCGTGGTGCCGGTCGTCAACGAGAACGATACCGTTACCGTCGACGAGATCAAGTTCGGCGACAACGACACGCTGGCGGCGCTTGTGAGCTGCCTGGTTTCTGCCGATCTTTGCGTGACGCTGTCCGACATCGACGGCCTCTACACCGCCAATCCGCACGAAGATCCGACGGCCGAGTTTGTCCCGGTCGTGCACAAAATCGATGCCAAGATCATCGCCTCGGCTGGCGATTCTTCGACCTCGGTGGGTACGGGCGGCATGATCACCAAGATTCGCGCGAGCCGCATTTTGATGACGGCCGGCATTCAGAGCGTGATTTGCTCGGGCGAGGAGCCCGATGCGCTCGTGCGTCTGGCCCGCGGCGAGAGCGTGGGTACACTGTTCGACCCGCCGGCGGAGCGCCTGGATATTGCGCCCCGCAAACTGTGGATTGCGCTGGGCGACAAGGCACATGGCTCGGTGACGGTCGATGACGGTGCCGCGAAGGCGCTCGTCAGCCGTGGTTCTTCTCTGCTCGCGGTGGGTATTCGCGAGGTCGATGGCACGTTTGCCGAGGGCGATGTGCTCGACGTGTGCGACCCGAGCGGCATGGTTGTCGCGCGCGGTATCGCCGAGGCCGATTCGGACGTGTTGGAGCTTGCTGCCGGCCGCCGCCAGGACCAGATCGCCGGCAACCGCTTGCTCGCAAACCTGGCCGAGAAGCCCGCGATCCATCGAGATAATTTGATCGTCTTCGCCTAACGGGTCGACGCTGCGCGCCGCCCAGAGCGACAATTTGTCATTCAAAAGGCGAGGCATGACCATCAGGTCTATGCCTCGCCTTTTTCATGCCAACTTGTTCGCTCTGGGCGGCGCTCGCTTCTTTTGTTCGACCTACGATTTAAAGCCACTCGCTTAGGCGCGTTTTCGCTTTCCGCCTTCTACCTGCGATGGTCGTAACGCCGGCATATCGTAAGTTGCGGTGAAATAGGGATGGTTTGGCGGCTTTAAAGCTTTTAACAGTCCCTATTTCACCGCAACTCGTTGAGGCGGCGGGGTCCCACTGCCGGCACTTTGGGACACTCCTTTGTTAGAAGATCAGGCGCAGGTCTCCGCGGTTGAGGGCTTCGTCAAAGAGGTGCTTGAACACCACGCTGCCGTGCAGACCATCGTGTTCGAACTCGTTGGTCACCCAGGCATGCGAGTTGCCCACGCGGCTGAGCGTGTCGAGCTGCAGGCCCGAATCCACGTACATGTCGTCGAAATACACCGCGGCCTGAAGCGGCACCTCGTTGCATGCCAGGCGCTGCGGGTCGTAGATCTTGTCCCAGCTGGTGTCTTCCATCAGCAGATTCATCGCGGGCTTGAAGGGCTTGAGCTCGGGCATCTGCTCAAACATCCACGGGAACATGGCCTCGCCGGTAAACATGAGCGGGCGCGCGAGCGTGTCGAACTCGGCACGGTGTGCCTTCTCTTCTGCCGCGGCCCAGCGAATGGGCATGGTGTCGCCGTCGGCGTAGATGAACTCCTGCAGCGTCCAGTACAGCGGGTTTGTACGCGTGTTAGTGCGCTCGAAGGCGCGCATCAAAAAGCTGTCAGATATCGAGGTTCCGCAGCTCAGCGTGCCGTCGCCGTCAACAAAAGCATGGTCGATAATCCAGTGCATGCGCTCGAAGCTCGGCTTCATGCCAAAGTCGCTGCCCATGAGCTGCAGGCGCTCGACCGTCATCGGCGAGCCGTCGGGAAGTGCGGGCTTTTGCTCCTCGATCGCATCGGCCAGTGCCGCCACTCGCTCGACATCGGCGGGGTAGCGGTCGTAGTACTGCTGTGTCTTGGCTGCCATGCGCGGGAACGTGTGCGCGTAGACCTCGCTGGCGCTCGCCGGCACGTGTGGAATACCGCCGCAGGTAAAGCTTGCCGCCACGCCCTCGGGGAAGAGCGACAGATAGCTCAACGTCAAAAAGCCGCCGTAGCTCTGCCCGAGTGTGACCCAGGGCTTGCCGCAAAAGCCCACCAGGCGCAGGTACTCAAAATCGCGCACGATGGAGCTGGCGAGGTGGCGCTTGAGGAAGTCCGCCTGCGAGCGGGGCGCATCGACGCCGGCTGCCGTCGCGCGATTACCCAGCGCCGCGATTGTGTGTCCGTCCACGCAGCTGCTGCGCCCCGTTCCGCGCTGGTCGGGCAGGACGACGCGGAAGTGTTTGACGGCTTCCTCGATCCAGCCATCGCTTGTGGGCGACAGCGGACGCGGGCTCTCGCCGCCGGGGCCGCCCTGCAAAAAGAGGAGGAGCGGCAAATCGTCGTTGATGCGGTCGGGCGCGCAAACCACGCGGTAGAAGAGTTTGATGCTCTCGGGTGCGCCGGCGATGGGCGCCGGCATGGCACCGCGGCGCATAGTGCTGCCGACGGCCAAAAGCATTGGCTCAAGGCCGCGCCAGTCGAGAGGGACATCGATGCTGTGGTCCTCGACATACAGGCCAGGGACGTGGTACGAAGTGATGAGCGCCATCTGATGCTTCCATTCGTTGCGGTGTTTCGGGTTGACCAATTCTACCGCCGTCGGCGAGGATGCGCATAAATCGGCTACCATGGTTGGCAAACATCTAAGAGAAAGGGCCGTCCATGTCGGTCGATATAGCCACGTACGTTCACGATCTTGCCGTTGAGGCCAAGGCTGCTTCGGGCGCGCTCGCCACGGCGAGCGATGCCCAGCGCCAGGAGGCCGTGCGTGCCATGGCCGCGGCGCTGCGCGATGGCTCCGATTCCATCATTGCCGCTAACGAGCTCGATATGTCTGCCGCGCGCGATGGGGGCACTTCGGCAGGGCTTCTCGACCGTCTGCTCCTGACGCCCGAGCGCGTCGAGGGCATGGCCGCCGGCCTGGAGAAGCTCGCTGAGCTGCCCGATCCCGTGGGCCGCGTGCTTGATCATCGCGTGCTTGCGAGCGGCGTGGACCTGACCCGCGTGAGTGTGCCGCTAGGTCTGGTTGCCATGGTCTACGAGGCACGCCCCAACGTGACGGCCGACGCAGCGGGCATCTGCATCCGCACCGGTAACGCCTGCATCCTGCGCGGCGGTTCGCTGGCCTATCACTCGTGCGCCATGATTGCCGAACTGCTGGCCGATGCTCTGGAGGCGCAAGGCTTCCCGCGCGAGGCCGTCTCGATGATCGAGTCTACCGACCGCGAGGCCACCGGCGAGCTCATGAAGCTCCGCGGTGTTGTCGATGTGCTCATTCCGCGCGGCGGCGCGGGCCTGATCCAGCGCTGCGTGCGCGAGTCGCTCGTACCGGTGATCGAGACGGGCACGGGAAACTGCCACATCTACGTGCATGAATCCGCCGACTTCGATAAAGCGCTCAACATTATCGTCAATGCGAAGACGCAGCGCGTGGGCGTGTGCAATGCTGCCGAGTCGCTGCTGGTCGACCGCGCCGTGGCAGACACGTTTTTGCCCGCGGCTGTGGCTGTGCTGCACGACCACGGCGTGCTCATTCACGGCGACGAGGCCACGTGCGCCGCATGCGCCGACGCTGGTCTTGCCGAGGGCGACGACTACGTGGCCGCGACCGAGGAGGATTGGGGCCGCGAGTACCTGGCGCTCGAGATGAGCGTGAAGGTCGTGGCGAACGAGGGCGAGGCCATCGCGCACATCAACCGCTATGGCACCATGCATTCCGAGGCCATCATCGCCGAGGACGCGGATGCCTGCGAGCGCTTCTTGGATGAGATCGATGCCTCGGCCGTGTATGCCAACGCCAGCACGCGCTTCACTGACGGCGGCGAGTTTGGACTGGGTGCCGAGATCGGCATCTCGACCCAAAAGCTCCACGCCCGCGGTCCCTTCGCCGCCGAGGCCCTCACCACCTACAAATACAAGCTCCGCGGCACCGGCCAGGTCCGCCCCTAAACCTACCTAAAAGGGACAGGTTTATTTTGGCAGGTTTTATCTGCGGTTTTGCCGGGCGACACGTTCGCCCAGCCTTTTTCTCCGCATACCTTTTCTGCCTTTCGGCTTGAGCCGCGGCGTTATACGATAATGACACCGTGTTCTAGCGCCGACTCACCTGGAGGTATTGCCATGTCCCAGACGCTTTCCGCCGGAATCACCCGCGACCGTGCGTTCGAATTGCTCAACGAGCACAACAATGACCCGTTCCACATTACCCACGGCGAGACGGTCGAGGGCACCATGCGTTACTTTGCGCGCGAGTTCGACCCCGAGAACGAGGAGTTTTGGGGCATCGTCGGCCTGCTGCACGACTTGGATTGGGAGGAGCATGAGGACGACCCCATGAACCACACCATCTATGCGGCCGAGATTCTCGAGGGCGAGGGCGCATCGCCCGAGCTCATTCGCGCTATTCAGACGCACACGTCCGATTTCAACAGCTCGCTGCCCAAGCCCGAGCTACAGATGGAAAAGATCCTGTTTGCCTGCGACGAGCTCACCGGCCTGATCGGTGCTGCCGTGATCATGCGTCCGAGCAAGAGCGTCATGGACTTTACGACTAAGTCGCTCAAGAAAAAGTTCAAGGACAAGCGCTTTGCCGCCGGCTGCTCACGCGACGTGATTTCGCAGGGCGCCGAGATGCTGGGTTGGGAGCTCCCCGAGCTCTTCGACCGCACCATCGCGGCCATGCGGTCCTTCGCGCCCGATCGCGACACCTTCCAGGCCTAACCTGCCAAAAAGGGACAGGTTTATTTTGGTAGGTTTTATCTGGGAAAACGCTTCCGTTGGACGTTATTCAGTGGAAGCGTTTTCTGTTTGACCCGGTGACGTTGGCGAATGGCGGCGCCTCGCGGCAGGTAGCTGCGCTTCGCCGTACCCGTTACTCGGCAAACGCGACGCTAGGACGCGTTCTTAATAATCCATGTTCCCAGTCCGGTCAACAGTTGAATCTGCTTAACCGTTAGCCCTTCTTTTCGAAGCGCGAGAATCGCCTCATTGCGAAGTGGCTTGGAGACAGATTTGAGTTCCGTCGGAGCACATCCTGCGACACTCTGCACGATTGCCGTGCCAAATTCGCATAGATCTTCCTCGCGAACCTTGGCTGTTGCACTTGGACGATAGGGAAGTGACGGTGTACTTTCCATGAGCTGAAGGTATGAACGAGGTGTTGGGAATAAAACACCGACAACGCTGCCGGTGACATGCGGCCGTGACCTGGCACTCATTAGATACTCGCGATGGCTGCTCCAGGGATATTCGTCGTATGCCGCCAGTCCTGCTTTTTGCGGATTCAGATGAATGTATCGAATTGCTTCGAGTAAATATACTTCCGACTTAATGGGCGAATCCCAAAACCGCTCCTGAAACACGTGGCCGATATGCCCCGTCCGCGCATTGTACCTGCCCGCATACGATACGGCTACCGCGTGCATCGCGTCGCTCTTGCGGTCGTACGGGTCGTCGATGAGCAGATGAATATGGTTTCCCATAAGGCACCAAGCGATAAGCTCGATATTGTGTTTGGGGAGGATTGCATCGAGGATCTGAAGCATGGCGATTCGGTCCTCGGCATCGTCAAACAGTAATTGCCCTCCGTTTCCACGCAACGTGACGTGGAAATAACCGGTTGGTGACTTTGAACGAGGTTTTCTCGGCATGGCCCCTCCTTTAGCTTGGATGGGCTGAAGATACCTCATTCGGGGGCTTCGGTTGTCGAGATTTAGTTCACCGACTATAGCTGCTACCTGCCGAAATGTTATTGCGTTTTCAAATTGATGCTTTTTAATGGTAATTGAGCAAGACGGGCACGCTTGCTGTGGATGCGGGCGTTGGTTGCGTCGATCTGGACGGCCCTCGCGTGATGTCATCGCAAATGGGCTTCACGCATTTCCGCCGCGATAGAAAAATGGGCGGGCGCTCACAAACAAAACGGAGCACCCGCCCATTTACTGATTGTTTGTTGACGTTTGGCCAGATAAAACCTGCCAAAATAAACCTGTCCTTTTTTGGCAGGTTAGTTGAGGGAGGCTTGGGCTAGGCGGGCTTCGGCGGCCTCTTCGGTGACGCCCAAGGCCACGGCGAACTCCTCGATGGAGCGGCGCTTGGCTTCCTTGAGTACGCGCATGTAGTAGGAGCTGGGCTTTTTATCTGCTTCCTCGGCCTGGCGAATACGGTGCATCATGGTTTTTGCCACGCGGACCGTCTCGGGTGCGCCCAGCTTAAGCTGCTGCTTAAAGTGCGTCTCCTCGAGCGAGCTGTTGCGCTCGGTAAAGGTGTCGCACTCCAGCTCGTCGTAGTGGCTTAGCAGGTGCTCGGCATCTTGCTGGGAGATGGCGGCATGCAGACGGTCGGCCTGCGCCACGGGGTACATGAGGATCGTCTGCGCATGTCCCTGCTTAGTCTCGAGCAACAACATGGGCTGTGGCGTGTCGTCCCTAAAGCCGACGACGGTGCAGACTCCCTGACCCGGATGAATGACGTGTTGACCGATTGAGAACATGCTACCTCCAACTTATACGAATTTACGTATGTTTAGAATACCACGCTGACGTAGAATACCACGCTGACGTGCGCAAACCATTACTTTATGCAGGAAAAGCACACAACTCTGATAGGTTAGAGTATTCGATATATAGAATGGCTTATTCATACGTTTATGCATTTCTAGAACGTGTATAAACAGCAGGCAAACCGCCAACTTTGTACCGCCGCGCAAGAGCGGTAGTCATTTTTGTGCATATGCAATATCTATTAGCTTTACCCTGCGACAGTAGTTACCGCTTGTGATAGAGTGCTACAAACTCTGGCTTTTGCCCTACGAGTGACCAAGAGCTCGGGGGCTTTAACACAAGGAGGATCTATGCCCGAGAAGATTGAAGAGCTGGTACGCGCTGCGCTTGCTGCGGCCCAGGAGGCCGGCGACCTTTCCGCATTTGAACTTGACGATTGCGCTATCGAGCGACCGGCCGATACTTCTCATGGCGAGTGGACCTCTACCATGGCCCTGAAGTCCGCCAAGCTGGCTCACTGCGCCCCGCGCAAGATCGCCGAGGCCGTCGTTGCCCATATACCCGAAGATCCCGCAATCGAGAAGGTCGAGATCGCCGGTCCTGGCTTCATCAACTTCTACCTCTCCGTCGCCGTCAAGAACGCCATCTTTGGCGAGGCCCGCGAGAAGGGTATGGACTTTGCTAAGTCCAACGTCGGTGGCGGCCTGAAGACCCAGGTCGAGTTCGTCTCCGCCAACCCCGTCGGCCCCATGCACATCGGTCATGGCCGCTGGGCCGCTCTGGGCGACTCCCTTTGCCGTGTTATGGACCACGCCGGTTACGTCATCCAGCGTGAGTTCTACATCAACGACCACGGCTCTCAGATGAACACCTTCGGCAACTCCATCAGCACGCGCTATATGCAGCTTGCCGACATCATCGCCAAGCGGGGCGTGGATATCGACGAGGCTCACAAGCTGCTGATTGCCGACCGCGACGCCTTTGTCGCCGACGAGAACGACGAGCACCCCGAGACCCATCCGTACCAGGACAACTTTGCCGAGACCCTGGGCAAGGACTCCTACGGTGGCGACTACATCATCGATGAGGCTGCCGAGTTCTGGCGCACCGACGGCGATAAGTGGGTCAACGCTGATCCGCAGGAGCGCATGGAGAGCTTCCGTGAGCGCGGCTACGTAAAGATGGTCGACAACATGCGCGACCTTTGCCATGCCGTCAACTGCGACTTCGATCGTTGGTTCTCCGAGCGCTCGCTGTATGTGAAGGACACCGAGGGCGAGACCGCCGGCACCTCCGCCGTCGACCGCGCCTTTGAGAAGCTCGACAAGATGGGCTACCTCTACACCAAGGACGGCGCTCTGTGGTTCCGTTCCACCGATCTGGGCGACGACAAAGACCGCGTTCTGATCAAGTCCGATGGCGAGTACACCTACTTCGCCTCCGACGTCGCCTATCACTGGGATAAGTTCCAGCGCGTCGACCACGTCATCGACATCTGGGGCGCCGACCACCACGGCTACATCGAGCGCGTCCGCTGCGTCTGCGATGCCTTGGGTTACCCCGGCAAGTTCGAGGTTCTGCTGGGCCAGCTCGTCAACCTGCTGCGTAACGGCAAGCCCGTCCGTATGTCCAAGCGTAAGGGCACCATGGTGACCCTGCAGGAGCTCGTCGACGAGGTCGGCTCCGACGCCGCCCGTTACACGCTCATCTCCAAGAGCTCCAACCAGATGGTCGACTTCGATATCGAGGCCGTCAAGAAGCGCGACAACTCCAACCCGGTGTACTACGTGCAGTACGCTCACGCCCGCGTGTGCTCCATCCTGCGCCGTGCCGCTGACGTTACGCCCGAACAGGCTGACGAGATGGGCATGAAGGCCGTCGCCGCCAAGGCCATCGGTGAGAACGTCGATTACTCGCTGCTGACCGACCCGACCGAGCTCGCCCTTTCGCGTAAGCTCAACGAGCTCACCGACCTCATCGCCAGCTGCGCTCGCGACCGCGCTCCGTTCCGTCTGACGCACTTTGCCGAGGAGCTCGCCGGCGACTTCCACAGCTTCTATGCTGCCTGCCAGGTGCTGCCGAGCGAGGGCCGTCCCGTCGACCCCGAGCTTTCGCGTGCCCGTCTGGCCGCTTGCGACGCCGTCCGCGTGACGCTCGCCCTGGTGCTCACCCTTGTTGGCGTTTCCGCGCCCGAGCAGATGTAATCTGCGAGTCATTTGACCGTGTAGGTTCGGCTTTGCTGAGCCCTATAAGCCCGATCTCCATGCGGAGGTCGGGCTTTTTGCATAAACGCCGGCGTATTGACGAATTTGGGGCTGCTGGAAATACGAAACTATGCCGGTTTACTACGATGAATTGAGAAATGCCAACCACGCCGGCTTTTCGCTAAAAAGTGCAAGGCATCTACCTGCGGTTTTAGTTCAACAAGTTTCGGAGTGGGATCGCGCGAATTTTTGTGGTGTAAGAGGGAGGGCCGCGTC
>UMLL01015449.1_pt1 | contig 12025 bp, 11 predicted proteins | sample 1966591 | NCBI WGS metagenome assembly UMLL01 (sample SAMEA4836200, study PRJEB28245) | human gut metagenome | biome: gut microbiome; material: fecal sample | place: Denmark | collected 2008 | reverse complement strand
TAGTTTGACTTGCCGAAGTCGCCGCTTCTCTCGCCGTTCCATACGGTAAACACATCGTCTATGTAAACCTTGCCTTGCCACGGCTCACACGTTTTTGAACAGCCGCCGTACTGCGATATAAGCACAGTGTCATATCCAAGCTCTGCAAAGCGTTTAGCCGCCCCCTGCAACGTACCGCCGCTTGCCGTCCTCGCCCTGCTGTAAGTTCCGCTCCCACTCGTCAAAGTCAACATCTGCGCCTATCTCATCGCCCAGTTCGGCAAGCTCTTTATCAAGATCCTCCTCGCTCGGCAGGACAGGGAGCGTTGTAGAACGGCAGAACGGGTGCATAGGCGGAAGATTTACACCTGCCTGTGCGCTGTTACGCTTGAACACCTTACCGTCAAGCTCACGGCATAGATCGCTTGTGCGGCTGTCAAGGCAGGCGGAAAACTCGTATTCGTCAATGTCAAGCTCCTTGTAACCGTACAGCTCCGCCATATTCGCAACGCAGGTGGTTTCCGTCCGGACAAGCCTGCGTGCCTCGAAAGCGCCGACACCGCAACGGCTTATTATATCGTCCGCCATATGCTGTTCGGACTTTCCTGCCATAATGCCCACAAGCATATCGTGCTTCAGCCCGTCTGCAAGTGCGTTTGTGTTATCCCAGACACGCTGGGAGAACATCTGGCCGCTCCAGTTGGTCGACAGGATAGCTTTCACACGGCTTTCGGGGATTAAATCAAATGCCGCACGGTAATCCGCACCCTTTGTTACATCGAAAACCGTCTGCATATACGCACTCTGAATTATATCGCCCAGATGTGCTGTATCAACGCCTATTTCGGCGTTTGCAAGGCTCCGATGTTGTGGTTTTTTTATACATAACGATTTTTCTTTTTGTAAAACGGGTAATATAAAAACAGCACCGTGAAAGTGCTGTTTAAACGTAATATGAAACCCTATCTCCTTTTACCATAAGAAAAACACTCCTGAAATGGTGCTTAATCAATAAATTTGACGGATTCAATGTCATCATCTATTAAAAGTACTGTTGTACCATCATCATCTTGATAACGAATACCGTCTTCATCTTCACCGTCATCATTTGTAACGATACAATCACCGATGCATCGCCCTTTGTATATTGCCCCATCCTTGCAATATACAATAGATTTACGGTCATCAATTTCTAATTGAACTATATATGGTTTCACTACTTATCACCTCTTTCTTTTGTCGGGAAAAATGTTGTTAAATCGAACTCTGACTGAATATAAACCGCACCTACATAATAGCTGTTATTAACCGTCACCTTTTTGCCGTCTTTAAAATAGACAGCGATTTGTGAGCCATCTATATCTATTAATATTTCGCTCTTTTTCAAGTCCGGAATGTTTTTCTCCAAAGCCTTGCATTGCCTTAAAAAATATCCGAATCAGGTGCATTGCAAATCGTATAATCAAACATAATAACTTACTCCGATCCTGATTTTTCGTTTACATTCTTGCTTTTGAAGCATTTTTATTTCCGGCGAAAAAATTCGACAAAAAGCTGTGACGAAATGTTTGTGTTTTGCCGCATCTTCTTCTCGGCAGCCGGAAACGTCCTCTAAAATGTGCTTAAACGTTGTATTTATCTCTTATGGTTTTAATCCGTTTACGAAAAGCTACGGTTAAATCCATAAGTTCTTTTGCTGACCTGTCATCTCGTCCGTGAAAACCTTTATACTTAGATTCAATATCAGCGTATTGTGACTGATATTCTTTTTTTAGCTTTTCTAATTCTTCATAACAACCGTCAGGATAGTTCTGAGCGTTTATATGCGATTCCGAGTTTTTCACAGGCTCTTTTAATTCTTTCATGTTGTTCATCTCCTAACGGCATGAATTACGGATTGTGAAACAGAATATCATCAACTTCAAGCCTTGCTTCTTAATAAAGTTGTACGGCTAAATCAGCAGGTGCCTTATTTTTAATAATCATCGTGTAAAGATATTTCTCGTCACAAGCATACGAAATGTATGAACCGTCTCGAATGCTTTCGATAAGGTCTTCCTTACTAAAGGAATACTGACTTTGTCCCTTAACGTGATTATGGATATTGATACTGCCATCCATTTCATCACCAAGAAGTCCAGTGTTGACAGTGTATTCATCACCATAAACAGTATACATTTTTCCGCTTTTATTTATTACACGGCATTTCTCAATAGGACTGTCTTCTTCTGCAATGAATTTCTTTAATTCGGAAGAAACGACTTTACCATCGTTGATATTAATTTCTCCGTAATTTTCATAATAATGTTCAGATTTGTTAATAGAGTTCCCTTTACCGCTTGACCTTATTATATCATTAACAGCAGAATTGTCAACATCAATAAGCTTCATCTGTCAATAGCCTTGTCAAGCGTAACATCTCCGCCGATCTTTGCCTTTGCAAGCGCTAGTACATCTTCAATGCAATCTGCCGCAACGCCGACAGAAAGTGCGTGAACCTTGCCCTTAAGCTCGGCTATCTCCTGCTTGTTTTCCTCCTGAGAGTTGTCGCTGTTGATGGGGGATTCCGCACCGCCTGATTTTCCGCCGTCAGCCTTTCCTGTTTCTGAATTTCCGGAAGGCTCGGCTTTCTGCTCAGCCTGCGGTTCGGACTGCGTAACAGCTTCCGTGGCAGTGCCGTCCTGTGCACCGCTCTGAGCAGGAGCAGCTGCCTGTTCCGCCTGAGCTGTGCTTTCGGCATTCTCAGCTGCCGATGTTGTGATTTTTTCATCCATAATGATTTTCCTTTCTGTAAAATGGGTAATATAAAAACAGCACCGTTTTAGTGCTGTTTTAAACGTAATTGTAAATTTTCGTATATCAAATTATAATTTCATAAATAACATCAGCGTGATATACACCCTGTTTATCTCGAATAGCATCTTTAAGTATATGCTTTTTCCCGCTGTACTTCTGACAAAATCTATCATAATGCCGCTCTACCGGGTTTCCTTCGATCATTCTCCACTCCAAACGATGAACACAATATGAATTAATCAGTTTTTCCAATTCTCTGAAAACACTTATTCCGATTATTGGATTTCCCTTATCAAAAGAAAAAAGACTGAAACAGTTTGCATTAGAAGAATACATATCAAGGACATAGGAAAAATAACCAATTAGCTTTTTGTCATCTACAATAGCATATTGATATACGCCTTCTCCCTCATCGGATATTTCCGGAGTGGTGAATCCGTTTGATCCTGTATACAAAAACATCTCGTCATCATAAGCATGATATAATATCTGCTTTTTGATTTCATCTTTGTATAAAATTGCCGGTACTAATGCCATACTTTACCTCCTTTTTATCATAAGAAAAACACCCCCGAAAGGGTGCTTAATCAATAAATATTCCTTTTTGAAAATTTATAAATTTTTAACCGCCTTGTTTTCGCAAGGCGGTTAAATTCCAAATTCATCGTAAAAAATATCTATAATTTGCTCAAAGATTTTTGCCTTTTTGTTTGGCTCTCCGTTTCTATCAAAAGCATTGCTTAAATACGCATCTGTGAGTTTGTCATGAATATTCATCAGTTCATCGTCGGTATAATCGGTATCATTATCTAACTCTATACTGTAAGATTCTAACAAATAAATCTGCTCTGAATTAAATTTATCCTTGACTTGAAGCATTGTTCTTCTCCTTCAATTTCTTAACTTTTTTTGAACTTGTTTTCCAACCAGTAGTAAGTTTTCCGGTTGATGTATTTACGGCTACTGTTGCTTTTTCACCGATATATTGTTGTGTATTATCTGCTCTTATTTTACCAATATCAAGAGGATTTGTCAAGGCATCGGACGCATCATCTACGCTAAAATCACGTTGCTTCATTCTTTCCTTAATATGCTTGGATACTTCAGTTATAGTTATTCCGTTTGCGGTTTCAAGTCCTACTAACTTTAAACACTCCTGTTCAAATTTTAATGTCTCTTTATAGCTTGCTGTTGTCTTAGCCGCCTGACTGCGTCCGTATCCGGGTGTTGCCGTTCTGTCGGGCTTTTGATATCACCCTTACATTCCTTAATCATATCGATGTAATTTTCAAGCTCCGACCTTGTAACGTATTTGTCCTGTCTGCCTATTGTGCGTTTAACAAAATATGATATAATGCCGATTGCAGCTGTGATTATTATGTTAATAGTTGTTGAGAGTATTGCTCAGATTTAAATTATATACAATACTTTTAAATGACTTTATAATGTGTAATTTTTATGTATTATATTTAATGTAGTTTAATTGTAACATTTTTGCTTAAAAACAAAAAAGCTTAGCTTAATTACTTTTACGGTAATCAAGCTAAGTCTTAAATTGGAAAAATGTTAATTATTTATAAAAAGCACTTGCCAACCACCTTAAAAGGTGGTATGATATATTATGGAAGGAGGGAAAAGACAGTGTCAAAGAAAAAGAAAAAGCCCACCAAGCTGAAGTACAGCGAAATACTTATAACAGCTTTAATGGACTTGATCATCGGAACGCTACTTTTGATAATCGGTAAAATAGTCGAGTAGCAACCGAGATTTAGGTGTTGAGAGTGAAAACTCCCACCGCTTAAATTGTATCATTCAAAGCGGACATTGTCAATACGGTATGAAAGAAATTTTTATCACGTTAGGCATCTTGCTCATCTCGTTCGGAGCAGCAAAAATCGTATACTGGATTGTAAAAAACGGAAAGAAGGATTGATATGAACTTAAGGCAGCTAAGACTGAATAAGGAACTTACCGTCCCGGCATTATCTCAACTATCAGGTGTTCCGGTAAGGACAATTGAAAACATCGAGCGCAATGGCGATTGCAAAATATCTACAGCTAAAAAGCTTGCAGAAGCACTTAATGTAACACTTGATGAGCTTTGCACATAACGGCATCGCCAGGCTATTTCAATCCACGCCCTCGTGAAGAGGGCAACCTGTGATTTGCACTGTGATGCTAGAAATATTCCCTTATTTCAATCCACGCCCTCGTGAAGAGGGCGACTAATATTACTGATACTAACGGCGGTAGCGTCGTATTTCAATCCACGCCCTCGTGAAGAGGGCGACAGCAAGCACAATAAACAAGATGCCTGTGCAAGTATTTCAATCCACGCCCTCGTGAAGAGGGCGACCCGAGCGGGATCAGAAGCAGTTCAATTGTACGGGATTTCAATCCACGCCCTAGTGAAGAGGGCGACGGAAGTCCAGTTCATACGCTTGGCTATGTGACGTAATTTCAATCCACGCCCTCGTGAAGAGGGCGACTTAATATTATTTGTTAATGTGTCAATAATACTGTCATTTCAATCCACGCACTCGTGAAGAGGGCGACATTGCCGTATGTGTTTTCATCAGGATAAGCGATATTTCAATCCACGCCCTCGTGAAGAGGGCGACATGGTAATAGCTTTAAGCTGTCCCTAAAGCGTATATTTCAACCCACGCCCTCGTGAAGAGGGCGACTGCATATAATCAGCTTGCTCGCCCGATCCATACGCATTTCAATCCACACCCTCATGAAGAGGGCGACTATTAAGCCCTTAAGGGCTGGGATGCGGCTGATTATTTCAATCCACGCCCTCATGAAGAGGGCGACTATGTTTCGACATCACCTTTATCATTTTTGCCTATATTTCAATCCACGCCCTCATGAAGAGGGCGACGTAATAATTTCCCGTCAACTTCAAGCCCTACTTTATTTCAATCCACGCCCTCATGAAGAGGGCGACCGGAATTTATGCACGGCGGGCAATGGAATATCGCATTTCAATCCACGCCCTCATGAAGAGGGCGACCTCTTCTACAGTGCGCTTACTTTCAATGGTATCTAATTTCAATCCACGCCCTCATGAAGAGGGCGACACAAAGGAAAACAGGCAAAAAGTGTCAGCTCTTATTTCAATCCACGCCCTCATGAAGAGGGCGACTCCGAACTATTATCGCCATCTCCTGAATCAGGATATTTCAATCCACGCCCTCATGAAGAGGGCGACTTCGATATTTTTCTTCTCCTTGTCGCCGTCAAAAATTTCAATCCACGCCCTCATGAAGAGGGCGACTACGCTCAAGAGTAAGCCAAGGGTAGCGGTTGTTATTTCAATCCACGCCCTCATGAAGAGGGCGACTTAATATAGTATATACTGTTGTATATACATACTCAATTTCAATCCACGCCCTCATGAAGAGGGCGACTGTATAATATATACGGCTTGTGCGTATATTATAATATTTCAATCCACGCCCTCGTGAAGAGGGCGACTATTATATATTTTTGTGGTTCACAATTTACTTATATTTCAATCCACGCCCTCGTGAAGAGGGCGACTGTACTCGATAGAGGTCTTTTGGTGCTTTGTACCAATTTCAATCCACGCCCTCGTGAAGAGGGCGACTATAGCGAGTTTACGTCTGCTGTCACTCCCTCAGTATTTCAATCCACGCCCTCGTGAAGAGGGCGACAAACCCCATCAGTACGAGCCAGCGTTTCGGGCGTTATTTCAATCCACGCCCTCGTGAAGAGGGCGACTGCACCGTCTTTTGTCACAATATCGCAGTTGTCAATTTCAATCCACGCCCTCGTGAAGAGGGCGACCTAACGGCTTACTTGACGCATGGAACACTTACAAATTTCAATCCACGCCCTCGTGAAGAGGGCGACTCACACATTTGCTTGAGGGCTTTAAGTGTATGGCATTTCAATCCACGCCCTCGTGAAGAGGGCGACCTCTGTATTGCCCCTGGTCCAACGCCCAAGGCCATTTCAATCCACGCCCTCGTGAAGAGGGCGACCGACCCTCCTCTGCGTATTCCGATGTATTTTCTGGATTTCAATCCACGCCCTCGTGAAGAGGGCGACAGCATCGTGGTTTGTTCGTGTATGTTCCTTACTATATTTCAATCCACGCCCTCGTGAAGAGGGCGACTTTGCCGCAGAGCAAAAAGCAGTAAAATCCGTTTCAATTTCAATCCACGCCCTCGTGAAGAGGGCGACCATCTTATCGGCAGAAGTGCCGCCAACGGAGTTATTTCAATCCACGCCCTCGTGAAGAGGGCGACCTTGGCGGTTATCGTCTCTAACTGTTATCGGCTCAATTTCAATCCACGCCCTCGTGAAGAGGGCGACGCGCGCGCAAACTACTCCATATATTTGACCGTAAATTTCAATCCACGCCCTCGTGAAGAGGGCGACAAATGGATATACCGACGATTTTTTGCTTAGGATTATTTCAATCCACGCCCTCGTGAAGAGGGCGACGTTTTATTTTAGGTCTTTATTATAACGCCCCTTTGTATTTCAATCCACGCCCTCGTGAAGAGGGCGACCTCCTGTCACTGTCAGTGTTTCGCTGACTGTCTATTTCAATCCACGCCCTCGTGAAGAGGGCGACATATTGCGATTTGCAACAGATCTTTAAAGGCGTTATTTCAATCCACGCCCTCGTGAAGAGGGCGACTGAACAATTTTAAAAATCCCCTGATGAGTCTTTGAATTTCAATCCACGCCCTCGTGAAGAGGGCGACTAATGACAAGGATTTCATTAACGCTGTAGTAGGCATTTCAATCCACGCCCTCGTGAAGAGGGCGACTTGCCGATATGATGATAGGCGGTGAGTATGCAGTTATTTCAATCCACGCCCTCGTGAAGAGGGCGACAAGACGTTAAATTATGGGATAAAAGAATAAAAAATATTTCAATCCACGCCCTCGTGAAGAGGGCGACTTGCATTTGCAACGGAAATAACAGTAATGCTAACAATTTCAATCCACGCCCTCGTGAAGAGGGCGACGGTATAAAGATTTGGCTTTAAGATATTTGGAAAATATTTCAATCCACGCCCTCGTGAAGAGGGCGACTATCCTAAAGATGTAAAATCTTATAACTTTGTTATATTTCAATCCACGCCCTCGTGAAGAGGGCGACCGAGTTCAAAACGACCCTCAGTACAGTAATATTTTGATTTCAATCCACGCCCTCGTGAAGAGGGCGACATAATCATATTTTGTTCCATTTTTTTCATAATTTTATTTCAATCCACGCCCTCGTGAAGAGGGCGACTGCAAGAGTTTGATTTTCCGTCAATGAAAATGGAAAATTTCAATCCACGCCCTCGTGAAGAGGGCGACGAGTTCAAAACGACCCTCAGTACAGTAATATTTTGATTTCAATCCACGCCCTCGTGAAGAGGGCGACCGTTTAAATTTGGAAGAAATTACATTTAAAAATGGAATTTCAATCCACGCCCTCGTGAAGAGGGCGACATCTCCCATATATCGGATTTGTTGACATTGACGATTTCAATCCACGCCCTCGTGAAGAGGGCGACCGCTTTGCGGTCATGTCAAGCGGCAATGTAAATATTTCAATCCACGCCCTCGTGAAGAGGGCGACTGCAGAATTTTATAAAAACAAAAAGCTTTTAAAAATTTCAATCCACGCCCTCGTGAAGAGGGCGACTTCTTATAAATTCGGTTAAAAATAATTCGATAAGCATTTCAATCCACGCCCTCGTGAAGAGGGCGACTTCTCTTTATTGCGTTACTGGGATATTCGTAAAACTATTTCAATCCACGCCCTCGTGAAGAGGGCGACACTTTATCTTCTTTTTTGAGTTCTGTTTCAGGCGATTTCAATCCACGCCCTCGTGAAGAGGGCGACTTGAGCGGATTGCCACTCCTGCAAAGCGGCAGTAATTTCAATCCACGCCCTCGTGAAGAGGGCGACGTTTTTATTATACAGAGGGTTTATTATACTTGCCATTTCAATCCACGCCCTCGTGAAGAGGGCGACAAAGCCAACATAAAACGTACTTCGGAGAACAAGACATTTCAATCCACGCCCTCGTGAAGAGGGCGACTACCGCATAGATGTGATAAATGCTATTATCTTTGATTTCAATCCACGCCCTCGTGAAGAGGGCGACCGTTTGTTCCATTATAGCACATCTTGTTCTAAAATGATTTCAATCCACGCCCTCGTGAAGAGGGCGACTTTGCTGGTGTCGATTTCGACTTTCGTTACCGGGTATTTCAATCCACGCCCTCGTGAAGAGGGCGACGCTTTCCGTTATGTTCATACTAATGTAACAAGTAGATTTCAATCCACGCCCTCGTGAAGAGGGCGACTGCCTTTGTTATAGCCTTTTTTATATCCACTGTTATTTCAATCCACGCCCTCGTGAAGAGGGCGACCAGTCGATCTATCCCGGTGCGCTTCTTGATCTTCTATTTCAATCCACGCCCTCGTGAAGAGGGCGACGACTAATATTTTTATCATAACGTCCATTATTGCAATTTCAATCCACGCCCTCGTGAAGAGGGCGACGGATGAGAGCATAGCTAATCCGGATAATGCAAACATTTCAATCCACGCCCTCGTGAAGAGGGCGACCCGCTGCGGAGCTTATAGTGACCTGCCCGAGTATCTATTTCAATCCACGCCCTCGTGAAGAGGGCGACTTTCACATCGGTGTGACAAGTGCTATTCTTTATGGCATTTCAATCCACGCCCTCGTGAAGAGGGCGACTGTTTGATTATCGTTATCAAATTGATAGCTTAAAAGATTTCAATCCACGCCCTCGTGAAGAGGGCGACGCGTTAGACAACAACTGACGTTCATACTTAAAAATTTCAATCCACGCCCTCGTGAAGAGGGCGACCATACTCAAGAGCCTTTACCATACGAGCGGCGCAATTTCAATCCACGCCCTCGTGAAGAGGGCGACTTCGTCCTTTTTTGTCATTTTTCGGTAATCGTATTTCAATCCACGCCCTCGTGAAGAGGGCGACGCTACTCTGTAGTATAAGTCGCCTTCGGTGTGAGATTTCAATCCACGCCCTCGTGAAGAGGGCGACCCGTCAGCAAGCGGAGTATCATTTGATATGTGCATTTCAATCCACGCCCTCGTGAAGAGGGCGACGCTCCTGTCACGGTCAATGTTTCGCTGACTGTCTATTTCAATCCACGCCCTCGTGAAGAGGGCGACCAACCGATATGGTGATTGACACAGAAACTGGAGAGATTTCAATCCACGCCCTCGTGAAGAGGGCGACCGACATAAAATTAGACTATAAAAAGAAAATAAGTATTTCAATCCACGCCCTCGTGAAGAGGGCGACGAGCTCAAAACGACCCTCAGTACAGTAATATTTTAATTTCAATCCACGCCCTCGTGAAGAGGGCGACGCTACGCCGATCGAGTAATCAGACTTGTTATTTTATTTCAATCCACGCCCTCGTGAAGAGGGCGACACCAAACCCGTATGAAAACTATTTGATAGTTTTGTATTTCAATCCACGCCCTCGTGAAGAGGGCGACATTCACATTTTGGGAAAATAGATGTTTTAAACAATTTCAATCCACGCCCTCGTGAAGAGGGCGACAATGTAATAGGCCACTCTAGCACGTTCCCCGTCAAATTTCAATCCACGCCCTCGTGAAGAGGGCGACTTAATGCGTTAGTATTTATCTTATCGATGTCGATATTTCAATCCACGCCCTCGTGAAGAGGGCGACGCGCTCCGAGATTTTACAAGGGCGATACTATACCTATTTCAATCCACGCCCTCGTGAAGAGGGCGACACCAAAGCAGATAAAAGGCGGCACTTTACTTGTTATTTCAATCCACGCCCTCGTGAAGAGGGCGACCTGTCAAATTTTGGATTATTGCGTGTTTAAGTCTATTTCAATCCACGCCCTCGTGAAGAGGGCGACCCGTGATAAATTTTTCTGCCCGAATCAACGAGCTATTTCAATCCACGCCCTCGTGAAGAGGGCGACCGGTGTTATGTCAACGGCTCGTATGGCGAGAGTTATTTCAATCCACGCCCTCGTGAAGAGGGCGACCTGAGTGAAAGTCACAAGGAAGAAACAACAAAACTATTTCAATCCACGCCCTCGTGAAGAGGGCGACGGGGACCTGCGGCGCCGTCAAGCGAGGTTTTTTATATTTCAATCCACGCCCTCGTGAAGAGGGCGACCTCGCCCTTGCAGTAATCAAAAGCTCCGACATAGATTTCAATCCACGCCCTCGTGAAGAGGGCGACTCGGCTGATTGTGATATAATGATTGTGAGAGGGGGTATTTCAATCCACGCCCTCGTGAAGAGGGCGACTCGTTGTATATGGCAGCGTCACTGAAGACAATCCATTTCAATCCACGCCCTCGTGAAGAGGGCGACCGAAAACGGCGAGTATTGCGAGTACATACAGACGATTTCAATCCACGCCCTCGTGAAGAGGGCGACGTATTTCATCAAAAAAGATTGACGTAATGTCATTATTTCAATCCACGCCCTCGTGAAGAGGGCGACGACTATCGGACGGTGTGCTAAAGTTTACGACACAATTTCAATCCACGCCCTCGTGAAGAGGGCGACTTTTGCAATTATATGGCTATGTGTGCGTTCAACGTATTTCAATCCACGCCCTCGTGAAGAGGGCGACTTTACACCGTTAATTTCGTTACCGTCCCGACTAGTATTTCAATCCACGCCCTCGTGAAGAGGGCGACTGCTCAAGGCTGACAGCTTTACAGTGACCGAGCAATTTCAATCCACGCCCTCGTGAAGAGGGCGACAATAGAAATACTGGGGAAAGGAGTACACCTGAGTATTTCAATCCACGCCCTCGTGAAGAGGGCGACGTATTACACCCCCTTTTAAACTTATAGCCCCATTATATTTCAATCCACGCCCTCGTGAAGAGGGCGACCGCTCCCGTGACAGTCAGTGTTTCACTGACTGTCTATTTCAATCCACGCCCTCGTGAAGAGGGCGACAGTGGACTTGTTTTCAGCGAGTTTAAAGAAAATTATTTCAATCCACGCCCTCGTGAAGAGGGCGACCCGTGCAAAGACAGCACCACCCATGGACGAAGGTATTTCAATCCACGCCCTCGTGAAGAGGGCGACTATATCTTTTAGAGCCGTATCAGGTACACCCAGTATTTCAATCCACGCCCTCGTGAAGAGGGCGACTGGCAGTAAACATAGTCGTAACAATTTTTTCGATATTTCAATCCACGC
>UMLL01065051.1_pt1 | contig 12065 bp, 9 predicted proteins | sample 1966591 | NCBI WGS metagenome assembly UMLL01 (sample SAMEA4836200, study PRJEB28245) | human gut metagenome | biome: gut microbiome; material: fecal sample | place: Denmark | collected 2008 | reverse complement strand
TCTTTGATGATGTCAGAATCCATCTTGTGCCACGGGAAACAGCACCGGATTCAAGGCAGTTCAGGATTTTTGAATATTATGAAACAGAGCATTTACAAACGCTTTTGAAGCTGGATTTCTATAAAGGGCTGGAAGCTGGGCATCTGATTCGGAAGTGTGAACTATGCGGCAGACTCTTTCTGCTGCAAAAGGGCTATCACACAAAATACTGCGATTCTCCGAATCCGGATAACCCGCGCTATTCCTGTGCGCAGCTCGGTTATCGGATACGCGGCGTCAAAGAAGCGGCAGCGGACAGCCCATTGACGCAGGCGCTTTCCCGCTGCTATCAGCGCATCGACAAGGATAAAGCACGCGGAATTATCACAGCAGAGGAGCAGATGCGCCTTCGTGCAAAGGCTGAGGAGCTTTACCACGAAGCACGAACACAGCCAGGTATGCCCTATGAAGCCTTCAACGAATCCCTGGCAACCAGGAATCTCTATCCGCGCTGCGGTGTGCAGCGCAAAAGCAAACCCGTAGGACGCCCAAGAAAGCAAAACTGACGGTGCTGCGTGAGGAGGTGACAGCTTATGACGAACGAAGAACTGTACCGGCAATATCTCAGCGGCGACACGGAAGCCTTTGAGCAGCTCTATCTGCAAATGCAGGAGTTCATTGCTTCTGTGGCAAAGGACGCGGCGCAGAGCTTCGGCTGTTCGGACAAAGAAATACTGGATGAACTGTGTGCCGAAGGCGCGTTAGAGCTTTGTGAACGCCTTTCCACCGGGGAGTATGACGAGGAACGTGGAAAACTGACCACATATCTGCATCCGTTTCTGCGCGGGAAGATGTATCGCTATTTGGAGGCGAACGTCGGCGTTATAGCACTGCCCAAGGATGAAATGCAGCGTGTGAAGCAGGCGCAGCGGCTGCACAAGGAGGAGAAGCTTCCTCTGGATGAAGTCGCACAGTCACTCAACGTTTCCGCTGAAAAAGCTGCGCAGTTGATTGGCTGCAAAACGAAGTCACTTTCTGTCTCTGCGCTTTCGGGTGACGATCCGGACGATGATCCGCTTGCGTGGCTGCTGCTCGACCAGCACGCTCTCACGCCGGAGCAGGCGGTTTACCGGCAGGTCTGCACGGAGGAACTGGAGCAGCTTTTCCGTACACTCAGCGCGAAAGACTGCGCAATTCTCGGTCATACCTATGGCGTGTTCGGCTACTCTTGCATCTCCTTGAATTTGTTTTGGAAACCGGATTCGATTTCCTTCACCCGTAGTTTTGCCGGATGCACAAGCGTTATGAGTGCCAATTTGCGGCGCCGTTTCCATCGTTTGTTCCGTTTTTTTTAATTTTTATCAGGTCTGCGGCTCCATCACATGCTGCAGCTGCCACACCTGCAGCAGCTGCAGCGGCAGAGTCCCGCCCTGCGGGATCAGACTGACGGGGCGCAGCGGTGCTGTGTCAAAAACATTTACAGACAGACATTTTCCATCTGCAAAAATTTCTGCAGAGCATCGATCCAAAAACACCTGTAGCCGCACCGGCGCGCCCGGCGCCAACTGCAGTGTGCCGCAGTCCTGCATTGTCTGTTCACCGGAATCTCTGGCATACGCATGCAGCGTCCGGGACGCCAGCGTGAGCTCCAGGGCAAAGCAGCTGCCGACCTGCAGCAGCAGCCCGCCGGTCTGCTGCTGCGCCGGAATTTCAAGCAGAATCTCCCACGCCGTCTCTGCCGCATCCGGCAGCGTCCATGGTGCGGTCAGTTCCTTCCGACCCCACGGAATTGCCTTTTTGCGCAGCGTTTCCAATTGCGGATGCGGCTGGAATCGCGGCAATTTGTCCGCGCCCTCTGTCACAACGCGCGGCAATGTGAACCAGCCGCGCCAGAAGCCCTGCTCCGCCACACCCCAGCGCCGGAACTGCGGCATCCAGTCCCATCCATTGGCCCAGGCAACCTGCACACACTGTCCCCGATCATCGACAAACGACTGCGCCGCGTAATAATCCGGTCCCGCGTCCGGGCAGACTGGCTCCACATTCAGAAGCTTCCCTTTTTCGCGTGAAAACGTCCCGACCAGGCACACATTGCGGTACGCCGGGCAATGCATCGGGGAAACGCAGAGCATATGCTTCCTGCCAAGCGGAATCAGGTCCGGACACTCCCACATCGTGCCGAAGCGGCCCTCGCTGCGGGCCAGCACGCCCTGATACTGCCACTGGAAAAGATCCTGTGAGGAAAACAGCAGCGCTGCCCCATCCCCTTCCAGGCTTGCGCCGCAGACAAAATAGAATGTCCCATCTGCCTCGCGCCAGAGCTTTGGATCGCGGAAATTTGCCGGATCAACGCCCACTGGCGCGCAGACGACCGGATTATTTTCATATTTTTGAAACGTGACGCCATCGTCACTCCAGGCCAGACACTGCGCCTGCACGCAGTGTCCATCCTTCTCACACACGCCCGTGTACAGAAGATACAGCCTCTGCCCTACAACAAGCGCGCTGCCGGAGAAGCAGCCGCCCTGTTCATACATGTCATACGGCTCACTTGGCACAAGCGCCGGCGGCAGCTGCGTCCAATGCAGCAGATCCCGGCTCACCGCGTGACCCCAGCAGGGCTCGCCCCAAGTGAGGCCAAACGGGTTATACTGATAGAAAAAGTGATACGCGTCCTTGTACCAGACCAGGCCGTTCGGATCGTTGATCCAGCCCGGGCCGCCCATAAAATGATACTGCTGGCGCATATGCATCGGATGCGGGCGCTGCTGCTCCTGCAGCAGCTGCGCAAGATACGTTCCGTCGTTTCGCATATGGCTCCTCCTTACACAGCTCTCTGGGCGCGGCCTGCAATCTCCAGCTGCATTTCCCGGCTCAGATCGACAAAACGCGCACTGTAGCCGCAGACGCGGATGACAAGCTGCTGATGGCGCTCCGGATGCTCCAGCGCGTCGGCAATTGCGGCGCTGTCCAGCACGTCAAAATCCACCGCGCTGCCGCCACAGGCCAAAAAGCACCGGATCAGACCTGCACAGATCTGCACGTTGTCGTCCGCTAGTGAAACAGGCATACAGAAATATGCCACCGCAGACTGCGGGAACTGCGCATAATCCACTCCGTCCATCGTGTGCAGAATGGCACTGAGCTCTGCGGGTGTCCGCTCTGACGGGTTGAGCCCGCGGGAAAGCGACTGTCCACGCAGACGCCCATCCGGCAGCGCGCCGCAGTGTGCTTTCATCCACTCATACCCATAAAACGACCAGATCGACGCCTCATACCGGCCGCCGCGGCCATTGGGCATCCAGCTGATGCTCTCGGCGATATCCTGCGTGACGCGGCGCACAAACGCGTTCATCTGCGCCGTATCCGCCCCCACCTTGGGAATCTTGTTCTGCAGATAGAGCCGGTCGAGCTCGCAGCCCTCGTAGTTTTTGCGCAGCATGGCGGTCAGCTCTGCAAGCGTGTAGCGTTTTTGCTCATAAACCGCTTCTTTGATCGCGTAGAGCGAATCAATAAAATCTGCAAGACCGACAAGCGCAAAGCCGCTGTTGTTATAGATTGCCCCGCCCTGCGAAACATCCTGCGCCTTTTCGATGCAGCCGGTGATTGTCGAGGAAAAGAACGGGCACGGATTATAAGCTGCCCAGCGCTTTTCAAAGCCGTTATAATGCCAGGCCACAGCGTTGACGATCATAGAGAGGTTCCGCATCACACGGTGATAGAACGTCTCAAAATCCGGCGCAGCCAACACATCGTAGGAAACAATATGCTCCCGATCAAAAAAAACCGTTCCATCCGGCTCCAGCATCATCTCAAGATACCGGCAGGGACTGAGATAGCACGTTGCGCGTGAATTGACCTCCGTATCCGCAAGCAGAACCTCCTGGCAGCCGCCATTGAGATACAATCTGGCGTCAGCCTCCTGTTTGCCCATGCGCATCTGCGCGGCAATGATCGTGCGGTCATTGAACACTGAAAGCACATTCCGGCCACTGGCCGCAAGCTGCGCCACAAGCTGATAGTATTCCTCCGGCGCGTCCGGCGCGAAGCGTGCCTGTACTTTGGGGTTAATCAGTCCGCAGTCCAGATAGCACTGCAGCACCCATCTTGTGATATCGTTGAAAACCGGCGTTCCGTTCTCATCGCAGCCGCCGATGCTCATAGCCGTGTTTGTTCCATAGAGTGCCTGCGACAGATCCCACTTGGCATCTGTCATGGCACAGAACCAATAGACGAGCTCCTGCGCCTGCGCCGCGGTCAATCTGCCAAGCTGCACATCGCGCGCGTAATACGGCGCAAGCACCCGGTCGACATGCCCCAGAATTGCAAAGCCCATCGACTCCAGCCCGTTGCCAAGCTCTTTTAAAAGCAGCATTGTATTCAGTGCTTCAAAAAACGTCTCTGCCGGCTCGGCCGGGCAGCGCCGTGCGCTGATTGCAATCCTTGCAAGACGAGCCTGGACAACCGGGTCACGCTCCGTGCCGCACAGGCGCTCCGCTTCATCGGCAAAGCGTGCGCACAGGCGCATCACAGCGTCCTCCGCACGGATCACGCAGCGCAGAAATGTCTGCTTTTCCACGTCCTTCTCCGTCTGCAGGCGTGCCTGCGCCTGCCGCTGCAGTCCGCGCAGACCATAGCGCAACACGTTGCCGACGCCCATCGCGTGGTGCGCGCAGTCCACGTACATCGTCGAGTTCAGCGCATCCTCCTGCACATACGGCGCGATCCAGTTCTGAAACTCCTGCTCCAGCCCGGAGGTGTCGCGGCGCATCAGCCAGCTGCCAAGCCCCGGGATCGGTGGAAAGCACGATCCCGCCAGATTGCGCGGCGCACCGGTGTCTACCTCAAAATAGAACGGGCAGTGCCGGAACAGCTTCACCCGGCATTTTTCGGCTGCCAGCTCATAAATCCACGTTTTTTTCTCCATGGCGCCCGCCTGCGGCTGCAGGCGGCTTTTTTCGTCCAGCTCCTGCTCCAGCGCGCTGACGTCCGTAGGGTAAGCGGCGTAATAGTCGTCCAACTCCTGACGGAATGCGTCATATTCTTTTCCAAATTGCGTTTGTTTCCAGTCGTTCATAGTGCTCCCTCAGAATGTCAGCGCGATCTTGATACCTTCTCTGCCGCGGACGAGCCGTAAGCCCTCCGCGAAGTCCTCCACGGGGATCTTGTGCGTCACGAACTCGCGAAGCGGCAGCCTGCCGCTCGTCACATAGCCGCAGACCTCGTCGTGCACGGCGCTCTCCTGCGCAGCAATGGGCCACTGCACCGTTTGCAGGATGCAGTTGTGCGGCAGCAGCGACCAGTCGATCGCCGCGTCCGCCCGCAGACCGAGACCGTACAGGCCGATCGTGCCCTCCTGCCGGATCAGGCGCATCCCATCCATCAGAAGATTCGGGTTGCCGACCGCATCGATATACAGATCCACGCCCTCCGGCATATAGCCGCGCACAGTGTCCGCCAGCGGTTGCTCCCGCGTGTCAAAGGCAAGATCCGCACCCAGCCGCTTTGCCGCCGCGATGCGCGCCGGATGGTGGCCTGCAAGCACGACCTTCCCGGCACCCATGCATTTAGCCAGCGCCGCCATAGCAATGCCGACCGGCCCGCAACCTGCCACCACAACGTTCTGTCCCGGCTGCAGCCGCAGCCGGTGCAGGGCGCTGGCAACCTCCTTGAGCGTGATGAGCATGGTTGCCTCCACGGGATCTATCCCCGCCGGCACCAGCTGCCGCGTACTCGTCTCAATATCCGCGCCTGCGTGATCGGCCAGACGCGCAGCATAATCATCCGCCACGCCGTACTCAGCAAAACCACCCCAGAAGCTGTGATAGCCAGGCAGACCAGGCAGCGCCGAGCGGAGGATATAGTCCCCCTCTTGGAAGCTGCGCACCTTTTCCCCCACAGCCACAACCTGACCGACAGCCTCATGCCCCAGCACGAACGGATACTGGATAAACGGCATCTGCCCGTTTATGAGCTGCATATCCGTCCCATTGCAGATCCCACAGCCCACATTGCGGCACAGGACCTGATATGCGTCTATCTCCGGCAGCGGCAGATCCTCCCGCAGGCAGATCTTCCCCGCCGCTTCTACTACAAGACCCTTCATTCTATTTCTTATCCCCCTTTTTCTGTCTCTGCCGGACGTCACCGGCAGACCAAGCATCCGGAGCGTCTGCTCCGCAGTTTCACAGGCAGCCGCATCCGGCACCGGAAACTGCCGCTGTACGCGGTTCAGCTCGGCGCTTTTTTCAGCTCCAAGTGTATGATATGGCAAAATTTCTACCCGCCGCACGCGCGGCAGCTGTGTTAAAAACCTTCCGATGTCCTCAATCTGCTCCGTGTTGACGCCCGGCACAAACGGGATCCGGATCCAGATATCCGCGCGTGCAGCGAGCCGCCGGAGGTTCTCCAGAATCCGCTCGTTCCCCACGCCTGTCCACTGCCGGTGCGTCTGCGGCGAATATGCCTTCACGTCATAAAGAAACAGATCCGTCACCGGCAGCACCTGCTCGAAGGCTTCCCACGGGACATTTCCCGCCGTGTCGACGCACGTATGCAGGCCGCGCGCATGCATCCCGCCCAGAAGCTCCGCCACGGCGTCTGCCTGCAGCAGCGGCTCCCCGCCGGAGCATGTCACGCCACCGGCTGTCGTGCGGAAGATCTTCTCGTCACGCAGCACCAGCTCTGTCAGCTCCTGGCAGGAGATCCTGCGCCCCGCCACATCAATGGCACCGGTGAGACAGGCCTGTGCGCAGCGGCCGCAGCCCACGCAGCGTGCCGTATCCCGCGCCGGACCCTCCGGCCCCATCGTCCGCGCACCGGACGCGCAGCTGTGCACGCAGGTTCCGCACCGGACGCAGCGCTGCGCGCGAAAGATCAGCTCCGGCTGCGGATTTTGTGTCTCCGGGTTGTGGCACCAGGCACAGCGGAGATTGCAGCCCTTCAAAAACACGGTGGTCCGCATGCCGGGTCCATCATGGAACGACATGCGCTGGATATTCGTAATGAGCAGCTCCTGCATGGCGCCGCCTCCGTTTCTTCCCCCCGCCGCAGCAGGGTTTCATATTGAAGTTGCAAAAAAAGTATGTTATAATACTATAACAATCGATAATTCATCGGAGAATTGAGGATGGAATATGGTAAAATTAGATGATGTTGCAAAGCTCGCCGGCGTGTCCAAGGGAACCGCCTCGCGCGTGCTCAACAATCGCGGCTACATCTCCCAGCAGACGCGCGAGCGCATCGAGGCCGCTGTCAAGGAGCTCAACTACTACCCCAACGAGAATGCGCGCAACCTGCTCAAGCGCCGCTCCGGCATGATCGGCGTCGTCGTGCCGACCATCACCTATCCCTATTACTCCGAAATGATTTCCTTCCTTGAGAAATTCCTCAAGGCAAGCGGATACAAGATCCTGCTGTGCAACACATCGTTCAGTTCCGGTGCATCGCAGGACTATATCAAGCTCCTCAACAACAATCGTGTCGACGGAGCCATTATTTTCAACTATAAGCTTACCGAACAGGACTACGCTAGCCTCTCCTTCCCGATCGTCTCTATTGACCGCCATATCCGCGACGAGGCGTCGTATGTCGCCTCCGACCATGTGCAGGGCGGCACACTGGCCGCTGATTGTCTGCTGCGCTGCGGCTGCCGGCACGTGATCCAGATCGGCGGCTCATTCGAGGACGACGCACCCTGGAATATCCGCCATCAGGTTTTCCGCGATATCATGGCAAAACACCAGGTGGACTGCTTTTCCTATGAGCAGGTCCGTGACTCGCACACCTTCCACGATTACCGGCAGATCGTCCTCGGCCTTCTGCGTGAGCATCCGGAAACGGACGGCATTTTCTGCAACGATCTTTGTGCGGCAGCTGTGCTGAACGCCGCCATGTCCCTGCAGCTGCGCGTACCGGAACAGCTGAAAATCATCGGCTATGACGGGACATTTCTCTCAGAAATCGTGACGCCGTCCATCACAACCGTCTGGCAGAACACAGAAAAAATCGCCAGTTCAGCAGCAGATATCATCGTCAAAATGATCGACGATCCCAGCTTTTCTTCGTACCACCTGACGCTTGGCGTCAGGCTCATTGAGCGCGACAGCACACGCTGCGGCTGAAGGATGCATAGACAGGTTTCAGATACACCCTGAACAAAAAGGGGATGTTGCCAAGGCAGCATCCCCTTTGCGTATGTGTTGGGGTTTACCCCTTGACGGCGCCGACGGTCATACCGTCGACCACATGGCGCTGGAAGATCCCGTAGAATACGAGCTCCGGCAGCAGCACCATGACGCTGTAGGCGGCCAGGCCGCCGTAATCGATATTGTACTGCCCCTGGAATGCCGCAATGCCGCGCGAAATGGTGTAATAGGCCGGCTTTTCAATCATAATGGAGGCGAACGGATATTCGTTCCAGATATACAGCAGGTTGAATATGATCACCGTTGCCAGAACCGGCTTTGCAATCGGCACAAGAATCTTCGTCATCAGCTGCCACAGGCTCACGCCGTCCATCAGCGCCGCCTCGTCAAGCTCCTTGGGTACGGTACGGAGATAGGCAGTAAACAGCAGCGTATTGAAGGAAATGGACGTTGCGATATACGGCAGGATCAGCGACAGCTGCTGGCTAAAGCCAAGGAATTTATTGATCTTATAGATCGGAAACAGCAGGATAAACGGGCTGACTGCAAGTCCCAGCTGCAAAAATCCCTGCAGGCCGCTGCGCACACCGTCACTGCGGTAATACAGCCGGGTCAGGCCCACGGCGCTGGAAAACGTAATGACGATCTCCACAGCAAGCGAGCAGACAGCGATAAAAGCCGTATTTTTGTACAGCGTGAACAGATCCAGCGTCTGCAGCGCGGATACATAGTTTCCAAAGTCCAGCGCATTCGGCAGCGAGAGCGGATTGTTCATGATCTCGCTGTTCGGCTTCATAGAGATAAAGACCAGCCAGATGATCGGGATCACAATTGCGATTGTCAGAAGCACCATCAGGACGTAGCACACGCCCAGCTTTTTTCTTACTCTCATGGCAGGCCCTCTCAATCTTTCCCGCGCAGCAGCAGCGTATAGATTCCCATGAGGATCAGCGAAATCAGGAACGTCGCTGTAGCCAGCGCCATGCCGTAGCCGTATTCTCCCCGGGCAAACGTTGTGTTGTACGCGTAGGTCACGAGTGTTTCTGAGTAATGCGTCGGGCCGCCGCCGGTCAACTGCTGCACCGTCTCAAAAATCTTCATCGAGCCGGTGATAATCAGGATGCCGACCGACACAAACGTGTCGCGCAGCGCCGGAATCGTCACATGCAGCAGCCGCTGCCAGAAATTTGTCCCGTCGACAGCTGCCGCCTCCATCATCTCGTTCGGAATCGTCTTGAGCCCGGCAAGATAGATAGCCGCAATATAGCCGGCCTGCTGCCAGAAATAGACGAACGCAATACTGTAGGGCGAGAGCGTTTTGCCGCCGATCCACTCGAGCGCCAGCTTGTCAAGGCCGATGGCCCGCAGGACATTGTTGACAAGGCCTGTCACCGGGTCGAGCAGGTATCCCCAGATAACGCCCGCAATGATGCTTGCGATGATGGCCGGCGCAAAGATCAGCGCCTTGCACACGTTCACGCCGCGCATCGGCTGGTTCAGGAGCATCGCCACAAAGAACGCGCCGATGCCAAGCAGAAGGATGGAGATACCGAGGATAATCGCTGTGTTTTTCAGCGCGATCCAGAAATACGGATCATCCAGCAGACGGATGTAGTTTTTCAGTCCGTACAACCGCGGCTTGCTGATCCCGGAGTATTTGGTAAAGCTGTAGTAAAGCGAAACAAGGATCGGCAGGATGATGTAGACCACATACACCAAGCAGGTCGGCAAAAGCAGTAGCAGCTTATTCTTTTTTGTACTGAGTAATTGCATGTTCTCTCCTTCCGGCGTATCCGCCTGGCGGCCGGTCTGCGATCATCCCGCCATTGGATCCTGCCTTGTTTTACTGTGCGTTCTCGGCAAAGGCAGTGTCGATGGACGCAACCGCCTGCTCCGTGGTGATGTTGCCGAGCATGAGGCTGTTCATCGCGTCATAGAAGGTTTCGCTGACGGATGCAGTCAGGGATGCGACCGGGTTGCTGGCTGTAGTGCTTGCATAGCCGGTAGCCAGTGCCTCAGAGATTGCGGCAAAGGCCGGGTTGGTGTTTTCCATCTGCAGATCCGCATAGGTGGCAATGGGAATGTTGGAGTTGTCAAACAGGATGGACGAGCCTTCCTGGCCAAAGTAGAACGCGAGGAAACGATAAACAGCAGCCTGCTTGGCCTCGTCCTTTGCAACGTCCGCGCTCACAACGAACGGGCAGTTTGCGAACTGGTTGCTGGTTTTCTGCGAATAATCGGAATCCGTATAGGTCGGGCCCCACCAGAAGCCGACGTTCTCGCCGAGTGCTTCGCCGATTTCACCGGCATCCCACTGGCCGGAGGTGAAGATAGCCGCCTGGCCGGTCGTGAACAGGTTCTTGGCCTCGAAATAGTCGATGGTTGCCATGTTCTGCGGATATGCGCCGGCGGCGCCAAGCTCTGCAAGCTTGTCAAACAGCTTGGAGAATACCGCGCTGCTCTGCGAGCCATCGGCGATTGCCGCAATGTTTTCCGCATAGCCATAGCGGTTCAGGCTGCCAAGATAACCCCAGACACTGTAGTTGGTCATAGCGCCCTGTGCGAAGGTCGTTACGCCGTTGTCGTGCAGTGTCTTGACCATGTCCAGAAGCTCCTCGTATGTCGTCTCATTTGTCAGCTCGGGCAGACCGTTGTCTGCAAAGATAGCCTTATTGTAATAGAAGCCGGTCACAAGCGAGGTGTAAGCCAGACCGTAGATCTCGCCGTTTTCGCCAGCATAGCAGTTCTTGATGGCATCGGGGATTGCGCTGTCAATGTCGGGGTTCTGGCTGAGGAAATCGTTGAGCGGCAGCAGATAGCCGTTCTCGCCATACTCCAGCACGTCGCCCTCCTGGCACCAGAAGATATCCGGCAGTTCCCCGGACTGCGCCCAGAGCTTGAGCTGCTTGTTGTGCTCCTCGGTCAGGTGCTCAACGAGCTCAATCTTCACATCGGGGTTCTCCTGCTGGAAAGCCTGAATCGCCTGATAGACGGCAGGCTCCTGCTCCTGCGTGTTGGACACGTGCATGGCAAGCGTGATGGTGGTCACATCACCATTGGTGTCCGTGGGCTGCTCCGCTTCAGTGTCTGCCGGCTGCTCTGCCGCTGTGTCTGTGGTGGTGGCTGCGTCGGCGGCCGTGTCCGTCGTGGTTGTCTCTGTCTTGGCTGTGCAGGCTGCCAGTGCCAGCAGCATGGTCAGCGCAAGGATGACTGCAATAATCTTTTTCATGGGTTCCTCCTTGATCTTCATGTGATTGATTGTGTGTTTTCCGATATGACAATCGATTATCATATCCGTTGTTATATAGTGTAGTAATTGCGGTCTGTTTTGTCAAGAATGCAAGCGCCAAAAAAAATTTTTTGTCGGTTTCGATAATTTGCAGTCATTCACATTGTGTATTTTGCTGATTAAATTTGATTTTTTCCTGTTTATCTGTAGGTCAATCGGTTTTCTATATGGATATAAATAGACCGCTTCGGATCTGCCGAAGCTGCACGGCCTATAACCATCATATCGGTCCTGGGATTGCCGCTCCGTCAAGCCGCCTGCACAGCGGAGAATCTGCGGTACTGCTTCTGATTTCTGCGAAAAAAGCCGCGGATGGCCAGCAGCACAAACGCTGCAGCAGCGAGATAATAGACAGGCAGTGCAACGCTCCACGCGCGTTCCGGAATCAGCTGCCTGATGGCTGCCGCATCCAGCAGAATGTAAATCAGAAGCTGCTCACTGCCCACAACGAATGGGCGGAGAATGGCGGCGCGGATGGCCATCCGAGCAACACCCAGCGCCAGTTTCGGCGCATCCTTTGCACTGCATACCTCACCTCCAATCGTCACAAAACCGCAGAAATAGATTGAGCCATGGCAGAACATCGAAATATAGATACCCCTGATACCCGTCCGCGTGCAGCCAGCCCGAGAAGCCTTTCAGGAAAGCCT
>UMLL01060334.1_pt1 | contig 12078 bp, 8 predicted proteins | sample 1966591 | NCBI WGS metagenome assembly UMLL01 (sample SAMEA4836200, study PRJEB28245) | human gut metagenome | biome: gut microbiome; material: fecal sample | place: Denmark | collected 2008 | reverse complement strand
TGGAGCTCTCGAGCTTGAGCACGCGGAAAATGTACGAAGACGGCTTGCCTTCGGTCACGTCTGACACGGTGTGCTTCCCAGCGAAGGTCGTGCATGGACATGTGCGCCAGCTCGCTCGCATGAGGGTCGATCGCATCTTCATGCCCATCATCACGACGGTGCCAACCGAGAATCGTGCCGAAACGAGCGTCTCGATGTGCGCCGTGGTGAAGGGCTATCCCATGGTGGTCAAGAGCAGCGACGACCCGGCGCGCACGTGGAACGTGCCGTTCGACACGCCGCTGTTCCATTGGTTTTCAACGGCTGATCGCGATCGCCAATTGTGCGCGTATCTGCGCGAGACATTCGGCATCGACGAAGATATGGCGCGCGAGGCGATTCGCATGGCAGATGATGCCCAGAAGAGCTTCAAGCGCGAGCTTGTCGAGCGGGGCGCCGCCGCTCTCGATGCCGCTCGCGAGGCGGGCACCTATGCGGTTGTGCTTGCGAGTCGACCCTACCACAACGATCCGCTCGTGAATCATCGCCTTCCTGAGCTGTTCTGCAAATTGGGCATTTCGGTTTTGCCGCCCGATGCGGTGCCGCATATCGAGGACGTCGATTTGTCGGCGAGTTTGATTGATGTGGTAAATAACTTCCATGCCCGTATGCTTGCGAGCGCCGTGATCGCCGCCGAAAGCCCGAATTTGGAATACGTTCAGCTCGTAAGCTTCGGTTGCGGGCACGATGCCTACCTCAGTGACGAAATCGTGCGCCTGATGCGCGAGCGCTCGGGCGGCACGAAAACGCCGCTTATATTGAAAACCGACGAAAGCGACGCTTCGGGGCCGTTGCGCATTCGCGTGCGCTCGTTCGTCGAAACCGTTGATGCTCGCCGCGAGCGCGCGTCGGCCTCTGCGACGCCGCATGAGCTGCCCGATCCATACCCGCGGAAGTTCACGCGTGCCGATCGACGCGAGAAGGTCATTCTGGTGCCGAACACCTCGCACGCGTTCTGCAGGCTCATGAGCTCGGTGTTTTGCAAGCAGGGTGTGCGTGCCGTTCCTCTCGATTTGGGCCGCGAACGCGCTATCGAGCTTGGCAAGCGATACGTGCACAACGACATATGCTTCCCGGCCCAAATCGTAATCGGTGAAGCGCTCGCCGCGCTCGAAAGCGGTCAATACGACGATGCCGATGTCGCTATTGGCACGGGAAAATACATCGGCGATTGCCGCCTTACCCACTATGCGGCGCTGTTGCGCAAAGCGCTCGACGATGCGGGGTATGAGCATGTTCCCATTATCACGAACGACGATGCTGACGCGCATAATATCCATCCAGGCTTTCGCATGAATCTCGCGAGCGCGATTCGCATCGCCATGGGCCTGCCCATGATTGACGCGCTCGAGGCGCTCTTGCGCCGCATTCGCCCCTATGAGCTTGAGCCAGGCGCTGCTGATGCGGCATTCGGGGCGGGCATCGACGCGATTATGGAAGGCATCGAGCGTCATGGCGTTGCTGGCGCGAAGCGTGGGTTCAAACATGCGATTTCGCTTATGAATAACGTGGAGTACGACCGAAGCAACCCGCGCCCGACGGTGCTCATCGTGGGTGAATACCTGCTCAACTTCCACCCTGGCGCTAATCGCGACATTGAGGCGTATCTTGAACGGAACGGCTTCGAGATTATCGAGGCGCGCATGACCGACGTGATTCGCAAAACGTACTTCTACCAAGATGCCCAGTCTCGTGAATTCCATGTGACCAGGCCCGCTGCGAACGTTGCCTTCAATCGCGTGGCAAACGCGCTTTTCGAGCATGCACATGATGTGTGCGACCGCATTGGCAAAGCGCACCCGCTCTATGAGCCGCCATGCCGCATGGGCGATCTCGTGCAAGCGAGCGACCCAATCATCCACCACACCTTCGACGCCGGGGAAGGCGTGCTCATCGCCGCCGAGATTTTGCATCAGGCGCAGCATGGCTGCAATTCTTTCGTCATCTTGCAGCCGTTTGGCTGCCTGCCCAACCACGTCGTGGGGCGCGGCATCGTCAAGCAGCTCAAGGAACGCTATCCTCATGCGAATATTTTGCCGCTCGATTACGACCCCGATGTGAGCTTCGCCAATATCGAGAACAGGCTGCAAATGCTTGTGATGAGCGCTCGCGCTGGCCAGGCGGCGCATGGCGACTGCTCGAAGGAGGCATGTCGTGGCTAGACCGAAAAAAGACACCGAACTATGCGCGGAACGACGTATTCTCGATGCGTTTTGGCATGTGCTCGAATCTACGCCGCTGCGTTGCGTTTCCGTTCGAACCGTCGCTCAGACGGCCGAAGTGAACCGCGGCACGTTCTATTACCACTTCAAAAGCGTCGACGCCCTTGTTGACAGGGCGATAGAAAGCGAGCTGCTCGAACGGCATTCCATCGTGCATGAAGTGCTGCTTATGACAACGGGCGAAATCGATCGCATGCCGCTCGATAGCATGCAAAGGCATATTGAACGTACCGTGTTGCTTGTGCGCCAGGGCGGCGGCGAGCATGTGATGAACGTGGTGTTCGATATATTCAGGAATATTTGGCGCGCCGTGCTCTGCCCCAATGGCGAGGCGCTGAGCCCTCAGGTCGAGATGCTTATTCGCTATAACGCGCATGGCATTTTGGGGCTGTATTCCTCGTTGGCGCAAAGTGAAGACGGGTTTCCATCGGAAGAGGCGCTGGAGTTTCAGAAATGGAATGCCCGGCGAACGCTTGGAGACATGTGCGCATTGCAGGGAATGGAGCAAGGCGTTGTGCTCGATAGGCTTCTGGCGGCGTTGAGCATGGAGGGGCCCGTTGCGGGCGGGCGCGAGCTGAAGTCGGAGTGTGCTACCCAACGTGGATAAAGGCACCGATGAATTGTGCGGGTAGGCGTCGCGATGGGTTCTGCAGGCGGGTTCGATGGGTCTTGCGGACAGGCTCGATAGATTCACGGGCGGGCGTCGATGTATCTTGTGGGCGCTTCAACCGTTTTCGTTTGCGCATTTCGACATGAATCAGGGGCGTTTAGCCACGAAGGGTCGCGAGCTGCGGATATATTGACATAGTCTCGAACTTCGCTTGCATGGCGCCATCGCCGTAATGCTGCGCGAAGAATTGCTGGAGGGCGCTTTCGGGCTCAAGGCCGTTCAGACGATACATCCAACAGTCGAGGGCGAGCATAGTCGTGGCGGCATCGGCGAGAAAGAAAATAAGCAGCGCCCAGGCAAGGGGTTCGCGCCAGGCGCGCGGTACCGCTTTCGAGGCTTCTTTCAGCACGGGGGCGGCGAGCTTTACCCACGCAAGGCCCGCAAGTCCCCATACGAGCGCGATTCCCAGGCATGTCTTTCCGCCTATATTAAAGGGTTGGTCGATATAGCTCCAGGCCACAATGCCGAAAGCGCTTTCCCAAAACCACGCGGCGAAATATTCGAACGCCGCGCCGAATGCGGCCGACACCGCATAGATGACAAGCGGCGAGGCGTTCTCGAAGCGGTGCAGCGCAAGCGTGATGAGCACGCCGCCTACGCCGTAGATTGGCGAGAACGGCCCCCAAATGAAGCCGACGCGGCTTTCCCAACGGCCATCGACGAAATAGCTCACGATGGTTTCGAGGATGAGCCCCAAGATGCTGCACACTGTAAAAACGAATACGAGGTAATACAAGGTAAGGGGTTCGCGCGCCCCTTTTTCGTGTGCTGGTATGGCCGTTGTCGATAATTGCATTGACTTATTATCCCGCGCGTTTCTCTGGTGAGCGGAAAATGTTGGCTCCGTTGCCGAATTGCTACTTGCGCAAGCGCGTGTTCGCGGGGCGTTGCGGTGCGAATCAACGCTCGGAAGCGGGGGAACGGCATGGGCTCTGAGGGAGAACTGCGGGGGTTTGCGCGGAAAATGCCGCGGTTTCGCATGGAAATGCACAGGGGTTTCGCGTGTTTCGCGCAGGGAAGCGGGAGGAAAACGGCGGGAGTCGGACGGCAGTTGGGCAAGGAACCGACAAGGTTTGCATGCCATGCTTGTTTGCATGGTTCTTCTTCGTCATAAGGGGCGGCTATGCGCAGCGAAATACCTTTTTCGGGCGGTCGGGGCGGTGGCAGCGTGCGTCGTGCGATCAATCGCCTCATGCCAAGCGCTCCAGCGAAAATCGGCGCCGTGGCGCTCGTGGTTCTTGTTGTTGCTGGGGTTGGATGGGCGGCGTTTTCCAACATGCGCGCTCCAGCGTTTGAAGTGCATGCCGACGAAGCCGTCGCGCCAAACTCGTCCGAGCCTGAAGCGGTTGAAGTAAAGGCCCAGGTGTATGTGTACGTGACGGGCGCGGTGGCAAACCCTGGAGTGTATTCGTTGGATGAGGGTTTGCGCGTGTGTGATGCTGTTGAAGCGGCGGGCGGGCTTACCGAAGATGCCGACGCCTCAACGGTAAATCTCGCGCGGGTGCTTTCCGACGGCGAGCATATCGCCCTGCCCACGAAGGCCGAGGTTGAAACGGCTTTGGCGCAGGGGTCCGCGGGCGGAGCGGCGGCGTCATCGCTCGTGAATATCAATACGGCCGATGCATCGGCGCTCGAAACGCTTTCCGGCGTGGGTTCCGCGACGGCCCAGGCGATTATTTCCGATCGCGAGCAAAACGGTCCGTTTTCAACTATCGAAGACCTTATGCGCGTCGATGGCATCGGCGAGAAGAAGTTCGCGAAGCTCAAAGATTCAATTTGCGTATGAAACGGGCTATGTTGCATGGTGTGAAGGCCTTGGGGCGCGTTGGGCGAGCAAGCAATACCGCCAATGCCGCCTTGCTCGGGGAGGGCTTGGTGGAAGGCCCAACCGATCGAGCGACTCCTCGATTTCCGCGGCGCCCATCTTTGCCCGTTTCGCTTGTTGTTGCGGTTATCGCTTGGGTATTGCTTGCGGCGTGGCAGGCGCTTGCGATTGCGGGCGGCTACGTAACGCGTGATGTGCCACGAGGCCTTGAGTCGGGGGAATATGTGCTTGAGGTGGTGGAAGATGCCAAACTCGGTTCGTACGGTTATTCCATGCATGTGCGCGTGCTTGATGCGAATGGCATTGTTCGTGATGTGCTGGCGACATATGGCGACGCCGATATAGAAGGCGACGCGCGCCTGTTCGCCCGGCAACGAGTTGCGGCGAGCGTATCGTTTTCGGAATTTTCCGAAGCATCGTTTTCTCGATATGCCTCAAAGGGGCTTTGTGCGCGTGCGAAATTAACGCAGGCCACGATTGTTGACGGCGCGGGCCCTATCTCGTTTGTTGTATCGGCGCGCTGTTTCGCCCGCGACGTGTTTGACGAGTTTGAAGGGCGCGGGGCGGCGCTCGTGAGGGCGATTGTGATAGGCGATAGAAGCAAGCTCGAAGAGGGCGGCCTGTACGACGATGTGAAAACGGTAGGCTTGGCGCATATGGTTGCTGTTTCGGGGGCGCATCTTTCGGTAGTCGCAGCACTTGCGGGCGCCTTGCTTGCACGAGCACGCATGCCGCGCGTGGCGCTTTCAATTGCGTTGTGCCTGTTCTATTGCGCCTATGCGGCGTTTACGGGATTCTCGGCGCCCGTCATTCGCGCGGCGCTCATGGCGGCTGTGGTGGTGAGTGCGATTTGGGGCGCTCGCCGTTCGTCGTCGCTTGCGGCGCTCGGGGTATGCGTATGCGTTTTGCTTGCTGTGCATCCAGCGAATGCGCTGTCGTTGTCGTTTTTCCTTTCAGCTGCATCGACTTTGGGAATCGTGGCGCTTGCGCCCCTCATGCAGGCGTGGTTTGAAGTTGCATTTGGGCGGCGGGCAGAAACGCTGTGCCAGACGTGTGCGCTTACGACAGCGGCGAATATCCCCATCGCGCCCGTTACGGCGTGCGTCTTTTCACGCGTGCCGCTCATGTCGCCTTTGGCGAATATGATTGCGGCGCCCCTGTTTACGGTTTTCATTGCAGGTGGTCTTGTTGGGCTGGGGCTTACCGCTTTGTATGCGCCGGCGGGAAAGGCGATTCTTGCGGCGATCATCGCCTTGGCCCAGGCGTTATCTGTCTTCTTGGCGGCGCTTGCGCGCGTTCCCTTTGCGTCTCTTCCATGCTCGGCCGACATGTGGGTTGTTGTCACTCTTTCCGCATTGGCGTTTGTGGGCCTGTGGGTCATATGGCCCCGTCCAACGCGAGCGCGTGCGGTGGGGGTTGCGGCCGCTACGGCGCTTGTGGTGGTGGCGTGCGTCGTGGTGGCTCCATTGCTCGAGCCCGACGAAATCGTCGCGCTCGATGTGGGGCAGGGCGATGCGATTCTGGTGAAAAGCGAAGGGGCTTCACTTTTGGTTGACACGGGCAATCAGGATGCAATGCTCGCGGCGGCGCTCGCTCGAACGCATACGCCGCATCTTTCAGGCGTCGCGATTAGCCACCACGACGACGACCACTGCGCTTCGCTTGACTCTCTCGCGTCCACCATTGCCGGGTCGTGCGTGTACGTCGCGCGAGAAACGTATGCGTGTCCATGCGATGGTTGCGCCGATTTGCTCGCGCAAGCGTGCAGCGTTTCGGGGCACCAGGCTGTGGGGCTTGACGTGGGTGATGAGATACGCGTGGGAAGGTTTACATGCCGCGTAGTGTGGCCCCGGGTTTTTTCGGATGCAGGTGGCAATGCCGACAGCCTGTGTTTGCTTGTGAGCTACGAAAGCGAGGCGGGGCCGCTTACCGCACTTCTCACGGGCGATGCTGAGGCCGAACAGATTGAGAAAATGGTCCAAAGCGGCGGCACGGGCTCTTCAGGGGCAGTGACCGTGAATGTGCTGAAGGCGGGCCACCATGGCAGCAAGGCTGGAATGACGCCAAAGCTCGCCCAGGGGCTTTCGGCAAACATCGCCCTTGTGAGCTGCGGAGCGAATAATCGTTACGGGCATCCAGCCCAAGCGACGATCGACGCTCTTGAGGCTGCTGGGACGCGCGTCTTTCGAACCGATGAGCTGGGCGATATCGCCTGCGTGTTTTCCCGAGAGGGAATTGAGGTGCGGCCTCAGTATGCGAGCGGGGTTGCCTTAGAATAAGCAGTCGGAAAAGATGGAAGATCGAGGAGTCAGAAGGCTATGGCCGAAGTGAACTTGCTGCCGGCGTATTTGATTAACGGCGAAGACCAGCTTAAGCGCGAAACCGTGCTTAAGCGCTTGCGTTCGCGCCTTGAAGCGATGGGCGACCTCGATTTCAACTGCGATACGTTCGACGGCAAAGATGCATTGGGCGGCGATATCGTGGCTGCGTGCAACACCATGCCCTTCGGCATCGATAAGCGCCTCGTTATCGTACGAAATGCCGACGATTTGAAGAAAGTCGATTCTGAAGCGCTCGTCGCGTATCTCACATCGCCAGCCGATTTCACGGTGCTGGCGCTGCTTGCGAATAAGCTTGCGAAAAACACGCGCCTCTATAAGGCTGCGGCGGCGGTTGGCCCTAAGGCGGTCATCGATTGCACGCCGCGCAAGGCATACGAATTGCCGTCTCAAGTGCGCGCCATGGCGACATCGCATGGCATTGCCATGACCGATTCGGCCGCGAAGTTTTTGGTCGAGCTTGTGGGCGAAGACACGGTACATCTCGATGCCGAGTTGAAGAAAATCGCGCTCGCTCACGTGGGCACTCAGCCCGTTGCGCCCGAAGAGGTGTCGGCGCTTGTCACGCGCACTTCGCAGGCGAAGCCGTGGGATTTCACCACGCCATTCACGCAGCGAAATGTTGCTGAATGCGTACGCGTGCGCGCGAAGCTCGGCGATACCTCGGCGTATGCGCTTATCGGCTTTTGCGTGAGCTCGTTGCGCGAAATGCTCACGTGCCATGCGCTTGCGGCTCGCGGGCAAAGCGGTCCTGGGCCTTTGGCGAAGCAGCTGAAGATGCCCGATTGGAAGGCGAAGAAGGTGGCGGCTGCAGCGCGTTTATGGTCTGCTGCGGAGCTTCGCGCAGCCCTTTCGAGTGCCCGTGATTGCGAACGCGCGATGAAAAGCGGCGCCGATGCCGAGGGCGTGTTCTTCGATTGGGCCATTTCGACCTGCGCGAAGAAGTAGACCGGCATCGCGTGAAATCAAGGGGCCGTCTCGCTCTGCGGTCTTGGATACCCGCTAAATGCTCGCAGCGTTTAGCGGGTGGATTGCGGCGCCCGTCAACCGTGTTGAATGCTCGTAGCGTTTAACAGCTTGATTGCCGCGCTTGCCGGTCGAAGGGCTTCGCTTTCACATAGGGCCTCGTCGTGCTGCAAGCTCCTCTTCTAGACACCTGCTAAACGCTACGAGCATTTAGCAGGTTCAACAGGTGCGTCGGCATGCGGTTCGGCGAAGGTCTATTCCTCGCTGCTTTCGTCGTTGTTGTAGGCTTTGATGCGGCGTTCGAGGGCCGCTTTCAAATCGTCAATGCCCGAGCCGTTGGCCGAAGAGATGGGGATGATTTCCACCTCATCGCGCGAGAAGCCCAGCTGGCGGCGCAGCGCGGCAATTGACTGTGCGCACTTGTTCTTCGAAAGTTTGTCGGCTTTCGTGCATACAATCATGAACGGCAGTTCAGCGGCAATCAAGAACTCAATCATATTCACGTCGAGCGCAGTTGCGGGGTGGCGAATGTCGATGAGCGAGACCACGCAGCAAAATTCGCGGTCTTGGTTGTAATAGCCTTCGATCATTTCGCGCCATCGGGCTTTTTCAGACTTCGAAACTTGCGCGAAGCCATAGCCCGGCAAATCGACGAAGTCGGCCCATTCGGCCTCGAAGAAATTGATGGTCGACGTTTTGCCCGGCGTGGCTGAAACCTTCGCAAGCTTTTTGCGATTGAACAGTTTGTTCATAAGCGACGACTTGCCAACGTTTGAGCGGCCGACGAAAGAAACTTCGGCGCGCTTTGAAGGGGGCAACTGCTTAGAAGTGCCATAGGCTGCGGTGAATTTCACGTTGTGGTAGTTCATCGTTTTAGACATGCAATCTCCTTGTTGGTAACGCCGCCCATACTACCGTATGAAGCCGCGTTTTTCGCACGGTTGCGCTTTTTCTCCCACATTCGGCATAAATTCTTTGACGTGAGCTTGACGAGCGCTTATAGTTTCACATTGCCTTGTTGCATGGGCCAGGCCGCAGTCCACCGGTCGAAGCGCCGCTTACAGGTTTCCAGCACACGTGAAACCGGCGCGGGTTGCCATGCAAAGGGTAGCGAAGCGGTAAATCCGCACGTCGAAGCAACTGAGTGCTGAAGATGCATCGATTCGCTGGTACGGGACCATTTCTAATTAACCGGAGGAAACAGTGGCTAACATCAAATCTCAGAAGAAGCGCATCATCACTGCCGAGAAGGCTCGCAAGCGCAACCAGGCTGTCAAAAGCGAGCTGAAGACCGCCGTTCGCGCGGTCCGCGAGGCTGTCGCTGCCGGCAACGGCGTTGAGGCTTACACCAAGGCTCAGCATGCTTGCCGTCTGCTCGACAAGGCTGCTTCCAAGGGCATCATCCACAAGAACCAGGCTTCCAACCGCAAGTCTGGCGTCATGGCTCTCGCCAACACCGTGGTGACTGCGGAAGACATCGCTGCTGCGCCGAAGCGTGAGAAGAAGGTTGCTGCCCCCAAGGGTGGCACCAAGAAGGCCGCCGCTAAGGCTGCCAAGAAGGAAGCTTACAAGGCTGCCGACGCCGAGAAGGCAAAGCGCCGCGAGGCTACCCTGAAGGCCGAGAAGAAGGCTCACGACGCCAAGGCCAAGGCCGAGGCTGAAGCCGCTGCCGCCGAGGCTGCCGAGGCCACCGAGGAGTAAATCCTCGACAATCAACGCCGGGCCACAGCGCGGCGTTACGTTACTGAAAAGGGCCCGCGGAAGTGGGCCCTTTCCGCTATAGAGACCAGGAGCGCTGCAACTATATGAGCACCGATCCCAAGTTCATTCGCAATTTCAGCATCATCGCCCATATCGACCATGGCAAGTCGACGCTTTCCGACCGCATTCTCGAGCTTACCGGCACGGTATCCCAGCGCGACATGGAAGAGCAGCTGCTCGATACCATGGATATCGAGCGTGAGCGTGGTATTACCATCAAAAGCCAGGCCGTGCGCGTCGCCTATACCGCCGACGATGGTCAGGAGTACCAGTTCAACCTTATTGACACTCCGGGCCACGTCGACTTCACCTATGAAGTGAGCCGAAGCCTTGCGGCGTGCGAGGGCGCGGTGCTCGTGGTCGACGCCACGCAGGGCGTTGAGGCTCAAACGGTCGCCAATGCCATGATGGCCATGAACGCTGACCTCGAGATTATTCCACTCATCAACAAAATCGACCTTCCCTCAGCCGAGCCCGAGCGCGTGAAGGGCGAGATTGAAGATGGCCTGGCGATCGTCGCCGATGACGCGATTTTGGCGAGCGGCAAAACGGGCGTTGGCGTGAAAGACCTGCTCGAGGCTGTAGTGCACCTTATTCCGTCGCCCGAAGGCAACGCCGAAGGCCCGCTGCGCGCGCTTATTTTCGACTCGTATTTCGATCCGTATCGCGGCGTTGTCGCGCTGGTTCGCGTGGTCGACGGCTCCATCAAGAAGGGCGACGAGGTGCGCCTCGTGAACGCTGGCACCGAGATTCTTGTTGAAGAAGTTGGTGCGCGCCATCCAAAGGAGGTTGCGCTTCCAAACCTTTCGGTGGGCGAAGTCGGGTACCTGGTCACGGGCCTGAAAGACGTATCCCAGGTTCGCGTGGGCGATACCATCACCTCGAAGGTCGGCGGCGTGACCGAACCTTTGCCGGGCTATCGCGAGGCGAAGCCCATGGTATACACGGGCTTGTTCCCCATCGAAAGCGACCAGTTCGAGGCACTCAAAGAGGCCCTCGAGAAGCTGTCGCTGAACGACCCCGCCCTTGAATGGGAGATGGAGAACAGCCACGCGCTGGGCTTTGGCTTCCGCGTGGGATTTTTGGGTCTTCTGCATATGGAGGTCATCAAGGAGCGCCTGGAGCGAGAATTCGGCCTTGACCTTATCGCTACCGCGCCGAGCGTTGAATACCACGTGTACAAGACCAATAAAGAAATGGTGAGCGTGCATTCGCCGCAAGATATGCCCGACCCTTCGGAAATCGACCACATCGAAGAGCCGTATCTGCGTGCGACGATCATGATTCCGCCCGATTACGTGGGCGCGGTCATGGAGCTTACCGTGGCGCACCGCGGCACGTTCAAGACCATGAACTACATTTCGCCCACGACGGTGGAGCAGATTTGGGAGATTCCCTCGAGTGAGCTCATTCTCGACTATTTCGATCAGCTGAAGAGCCGCACGAAGGGCTACGCAAGCCTCGACTACGAGTTCGACGAATACAAGCCGGGCTCTTTGCAGAAACTCGACATTCTGCTTTCCGGCAAGCCGATCGATGCCCTGTCGTTCATCGTGCACAAAGACAAGGCGTACGACCGCGGGCGCGTGCTGTGCGAAAAGTTGAAAGACATCATTCCGCAGCAGATGTTCGAGGTGCCTATCCAGGCGGCCGTCGGCGGCCGCGTGCTTGCTCGTCAAACGGTACGCGCGAAGCGCAAGGACGTTTTGGCGAAGTGCTACGGCGGCGACATCTCGCGTAAGCGTAAGCTGCTCGAGAAGCAGAAGGCTGGCAAGAAGCGCATGAAGGCGATTGGCAACGTCGAAGTGCCGCAGGAGGCCTTCATGGCGATTTTGAAGGTTGACGAATAGCTCTGCCACGCGTCAAACCCGACGCTGCGTGGCGCTTTGAGCCGCCCCTTGCCGTTCAAGTTGCGTGCATGGCCATAAGGCTCATGTGCGCAGCCTGAGCGGCGATCTGCTCGCTCACAGCGTCGTTCGCTGGCATTGGTCTGATCGGGTGCTTTCTGGTTTGACCTGCGACTTTTATTGGCTCTTGCGGGCTTGGGTCGCTCTTTTGGCTTGGTTTTAACTGTTTAGCATGCTTGGTGGTGTTTATGGGAAAGCACGACGAAGAATACGACTTCCTCGAAGATGCGTTTCGCGATGAATCTAAGGCTTCGACCCCTGCCCATGCGGGCGATGAGGGCACATGGCTTGACGATGCGTTCAGCGAGCAAGCCTCCGTGCGACGCAAAATGTCGGGCAAGGCGAAAGC